>Ga0316190_10000009_pt1 | contig 139403 bp, 141 predicted proteins | sample Eddworburrow2_MG_FD_204929 | JGI IMG/M metagenome (GOLD analysis project Ga0316190, IMG submission 204929) | Coastal sediment microbial communities from Maine, United States - Eddy worm burrow 2 | ecosystem: Environmental > Aquatic > Marine > Coastal > Sediment | place: USA: Maine | collected...
GCGCCTGGATAATGCTGGTGCAGGATGCGGGCAATACGGTTCTGGCCGAGAACCGCATCTTTGATTCTTCATATACGCCCACCCATCTCATGACTGGTAATGTGGATGGCGCAGTTGGTGAGGAAGTGATCCTGGGCGGCACCTTGAACAGCAACGGCAGGGCAGTGGCGGATGTGCGCGATGCGATTAGTGGTGTCCGCAGCCAGTTCCTCTACATGCTGCCTGCCACCTATACGCCTGATCAGTATGCAGTGGCTGACTGGGATAGCGACGGCATCAAGGACATCATCGTGCGTGAGTATCACAATGGGAACGGTGATGTCCTTTATATGGCAAGGCAGGGTGACAACACACTGCTGTACAACGGCTTGCCTTCAGGTATCAGCGGTACGGGTGATGTGTTTACCGGAGGGATGTGAATTAGCCCTTGGCCGAAAATAAAAAGGGGGCCAACCAAAGCTTGGTTGGCCCCCTTTTTATGGCTTATAGTACGTGGTCTCTCGAAATCAGGATAATCTCTGGAATGATGTTTAACCCGTTTCGTAAGTTCTTGGCCCATACCGATGGGCATATGCAGGAAGCTGTTAAGAAAGCGTCCTTAGCACTGTCGATTCGCGTCCTTGGAACGCTACTGGGCTTCGCTGTCAGTGTGCTGGTCGCCCGTCTATTGGGGGCCGAGGGTTCCGGCGTCTATTTCCTGGCACTGTCGGTGGCGACAATCGCGGCTACGGTTGGCCGAATCGGATTCGATAATACAGTGGTGCGATTCATTGCATCGCATGCTTCGGTTAATGAATGGAACTCAGTTCGTTTTGTCTATCGCGCTGCCATCAAGGTGGTGGCGCTGGCCTCGCTGCTGGTTTCGATAGCGCTGTTTCTTGGTGCTGGATGGATTGCCTCAGCACTGTTCGACAAGCCGTTCATGGAGCTGCCGTTTCGTTTGGTTGCCGTAGCGGTGCTGCCTCTATCCTTGGCTATGATCCAGGCGGAAAGTCTGCGTGGGTTGAAGCGCATTCCCGCATCGCAGTGGATTAAAACAGTCTTCATGTCCCTTGGCTCCCTTGTTTTGCTCTATCCGCTTGTGCAATTGTGGGGTGCGAACGGTGCGGTTGCATCGCACGCGGTTGCTGTATTCGTTGCTGCTCTGGCGGCATGGCTCTTGTGGCAGAAGACGTGGCGAAAAACGGCAAAGCCCGCTTCCGACATGCGGAGCACCCTTTCCCTAAAGCCCCTGTTTCAATCCAGCTGGCCGCTGTTCGGCGTTGCCCTGACAGCGCTGGTGATGCAACAGGCTGCAACCATTTTTCTTGGGATTTGGGGTACGGCTGAAGAAGTGGGCATCTTCAGCATTGCAAATCGGGTGGCGAACCTTTTGCTTTTCCCCCTGATGGCGATGATCAGCATTCTTGCCCCGAAATTTGCCGCGATGCACCGACAAGGAGATTTGGATGGATTGAAACGGTTGGTCCGTAGCAGCTCCAGGATGTTGACACTTTTTGCCGTGCCAATGGCGATTGCGGTCGCAATCAGTGCCGAGTGGATACTGACAATATTTGGTGCTGAGTTTAAAGATGGCGTAATTGTTCTGGATATCCTTCTCATAGGTGTAGTGATGAATGCGGCAACTGGCGCAGTAGCAGAGTTACTCATGATGTCTGGTTTTGAGAAAAGTGTCAGTAGGGTCGTGGCCATAAGTTCGCTTATTACAGTTGCGATAGCTATGATTATGATTCCGAAATATGGCTTAATCGGGGCGGCGATAGCCACATCTATTGGGATGAGCACCCAAAACTTACTCATGGTAGTTGTTGTGAAAACAAGGATGGATTTTTGGCCGATTTCATTAATCCTTCAGAACAACAGGAACTAATAACTTGGGTTACTCGCAGCTTTACTATAAATGCCAGCGTCCCGAGTTGATCCAACATATTAAGCCGGGCAACAACCGGATTTTAGATGTTGGTTGTGCTGAAGGGATGCTCGGAGAAAGCCTCAAACAGCATGGTATGGCTAGCGAATTGGTTGGGATCGAACTATTTCCAGATGCTGCCAAGGTTGCAGAAAGAAGGCTTGATCGTGTCATTTGTGGTGACTTTGAAACCATGGAGCGAAAGGAACTCGGGCTGGAGCCCGAGTCATTCGACTATATTATCTGTGGCGATGTGCTGGAGCATCTGCGTGATCCTTGGAGTGGTTTGAGTTGGCTGGTTTCTTTGCTGAAAAGGGATGGACGGATTATTGCATCGGTTCCAAATGTGCGGCACTGGAGTGTTTCGATCCCTTTGCTGATCGGTGGTAGATGGGAGTATAGGGAGCAGGGGATACTGGATTGCACTCACTTGCGGTTCTTTACTCGGCAGAGTGCTTTGAAGATGCTAAGAAATGCCGGCCTTGATATCGAAGCGTGCCAGCCTTTGATGCATCGACGACTTGATAAGCTTGGGAGCAAGTTAACCTTGGGCGCCCTGAATGGACTTTTCTGTTTTCAGTGGTTGATCGTGGGCCAGAAGAAGAATTTGTGAGCACTGGTTCGATAGTCTGTGGCCTTCATCGAAGCGGCACCACGTTTGTGGGTCAAATCTTGCGAAAGGCCGGGGTCTTTGTGGTACATGAGCCGTTGAATGAGCGTTTTGGCATGGCGGGGGTGCCAATTGCCTATCCTTATGCGGAAGAGAATAACGACTCATTTGCCGGATTGATTGATGATGCAGTTTTTCTGGCGCGCCCGTGGAACAAGGATGTCGCCTATATCCAGGCCAAAGGGCTGCATCGCCAGATTTATGCGCTAACAGGTGGGCGTAGCGGCTTGCGTTGGGGGTGGCTGCGGCTGAGGCGAAACCTTGGAGTATTTCCGGAATATCTTTGCTTGAAAGATCCTTTTATGACACTGGCAACACCATATCTGATAAAACACCATGGTCTTAAAACTGTTTGCCTGATTCGGCACCCTGCCGCCATTCATTACAGTACCGAGAAGCAGAGCTGGCGCTTTGGTGTGAAAAATTTGCTGCAGCAACCGGAACTGATCACGAGATATGGTTCGGATATCCCGGATGAGCACTGGAGGCAGGGGCGCGAGCATGCCGCCGCAAGCATCGCCGTGCTGTGGAAGCTGATGATCCGCATCAATGCACCGCTGGCGAAAGAGGGTGGCCGGCTACTGATGATCACACATGAGGCGCTGTGCATGGAGCCGCAGGAAACAGCCAGTAAGATTTTCGCACACCTTCAAATTCCGTTCACATCGACGATTGCGCAGTTTGTCGCCGATCATGCGGGCGGGGATCGCGCCGAAGCCATAAATGGCAAGACTCATGATTTCAAAAGAAACAGCAAAGCCATCCCTTCTGCCTGGAAAGGCAAGCTTTCTGAGGAAGATGAAAAAGTGATCGTGGATATCGCCGGAGAGGAAATCTTCAAGGTGTATGGACCCACATGATTAAGTTGGCGCGTTTTTTTCTCTTCGCCTTCTTGTTTTGTCTCCCGCTTCTGCCAGAGGACTTTGGCTTCAAAAGCAAGGCACTGCCGGATATGTCGATTATCCGTGCCATACTGATTATGCTCATCTTCAGCCTGCTGCTTGGCCTGCTTGCGGATCGCACCCTTGCCACGAAAGCCAAAAGGATCATGCGGGAATATGCTGTTCCAATTGGGATTGTTGCATTGTTTTTCGCCTGGAGGATTGGCTGCTCGCTATTCTCTCCGGCTGGAGCGGGCACCGTGCTTACAGCGATTCGAGACATGATCTATTATTTTATTCCGTTCCTAGCGGCACTCATTGTAGTCCGGGGAACACGTGATATTAAATTTATGGTGCTTTTGCTGATAATTGCGGCTTGCTTAACATCCTTTATTGGATTGTTTGAATGGTTTTCCGGTCATCGCCTTTATGCAGACCTGACAAACGTCGATTCGGCCTGGAATACCAAGCCCAGTATTGATTCCAATGAATATCAAGGCGTGCTGTCATCATTTCCAAATGCGCTAGCTTTCGGCGCATTTTTAGTGGCGCCTTTGTTGTTGGCGTCTGCTGTCTTTTATGAAAGAAATCCTGTTGTGATAAAGCTTATGGCATTGCTAGCAATTGTTATTTGCCTGATGGGCATCATTGCTAGCACATCGCGCGGTGCCCTGGCCAGCTTGGTGGTGGCGCTGGCATTCGGAGTATTTCTATATATATCCCGGGCCTATAAAAGGATCAACGCGGTACAGAAACCGATAGCTGCCTTCCTGATTGTATTGCCGATTATGTTTGTAGTTTCTATGGGAGTTGGTGCGGCGGCTTACGGGTTGGTAAAGGGTGGAAACGAGAAGCAATTTAGCAGCTCGATGATGCGTCTGGTACAGCTGGAGAAAAGTGAGCCGATAATGGAACTAAGGCCAATATTAGGTTATGGCGTGGGGGAAGCAGCTGAATCTCTGGGAATGATCGCTGCCACTGTCGATAATTATTATTTGACGGTGGCGCTTGAGAGCGGCTTTCTGGGGCTGCTGTTTTTTATTTTTCTGATCGGGTATTTTCTGATCAGGGCAATGAAAGCGTATCTGATATATCGGCATCCATACCTTTTGGTAATGACGATGTTTCTTGCAGCGGAAATTACCCAGTTACTTGTGATTTCGCTCAAGCAATCCATTCCCCTTTTGTATATTGGATTTGCCATGTTGCTTATTATCCAGCGAGAGCTGAATTGGCAGAATATAAGTTTTTCAAGGTTGGCGCATGGCTAGAGACACCAGAACATGTGTAATCACTGTGAATTACAAGGGGGCTGAGGACACGGCTGCATGCATCGCTTCGCTTCAGCAATCGGCCGTGCCTGTTTCCATCGTCGTGGTGGATAACACGCCGAATGATCCAGAGCTGGAAGAAGCCCTTTCGCCATATTCCGATGTGCAACTTATCCGTGCTCCAGAGAATCTCGGCTTTGGCCGGGGCAATAATCTCGGAATCGAATGGGCACTAAGCAATACAAATTGCGAATTCATCTTTATTTTGAATAACGATGCAACTGTAGAGTCAGGCTGTATCGAGCAGCTTCAGAATGAGATGGACAAGCGCTCTGATGTGGGGCTCGTAACCGGCCGAGTTGTCTTGATGGAGAATCCTAAAATTCTTTGGTATGGGGGCGGGGATATCGACTGGAAAAAAGGTGGTGGCCGAGTCCCAGGGATTTTTAAGAGTTCAGAGTCAGTTCAAGCCTTGACTGCTCGAGAGGTAGATTTTGCCAGTGGCTGTGCAATGATGATCAGACGCCAAGTGTTGAATGTTGTTGGTGGGTTCGATCCAGCTTTTTTTATGTATGATGAAGATGTCGATTTGTCCATAAGAATAAGAAAAGCTGGCTATAAAATATATTATCTTCCGCACGCTCTGGTTTTGCATGTTCTTCAAGGGTCGCAAAGAGACAAGGAGAAAAAGTTTGTACAAAAGTGGTCACCAGATAATCCAAACTATTACTTTCATATTTATCATATGGTAAGGAATTCGATTATAAATGCTAGAAAACATGCAAAGGGAAAGGATTTTATATTTTTTGTTTTCTATTTTGCTGTGTATATAATTTACAAGGCTGGAAAGGTTGCTGCTCATATTGGGCCAAAAGCATTTACGCCAGTAGTGAAAGGGGTCATTGATGGCAAAAGGTATCATATATAATCAGGCTGATCTTGAAAGGTTAAGCAGTAGAAATTAATCGCGGTGTTTACAGAATTCCAGCTATGAGGAGGTTCTGTAGACATGGTGACGCACAAGAGGATCAGGTTAACGCCGCTTGATCGGCAGGAGATATGGCGTTTGTGGCAGGCGGGGCACTGGGAGGTGGCATCGCTTGCCGACCACTTCCAGGAATCACGCCCGACGATCTACAAGTGTTCCCCGTCAGCCCAAAGTGGACCAATTGGTGTAAATAACTAAGAGACACTTTCTGATAACTTCATTTATAGAGGAGTTTATCATGAAAGAGAAAGAGTCAGCTGAACGCACCGTCAGGGATATCCGTCGCAAGACCCGGAAGAAGTACACCACCACCTTGGGGGAAGCACTAAAGGGAGATTGTTTGGGAAATACTGGTAAAGTTGACAAAGACTATGAGCTCGATCGTTAGAATGTTGGCAGGCTTCTTGCCTGATTCCGTTATTGTTCCTTTGTTTTTCGCCAATGCCAGCATAAAGCGAAAGCTTGAGCCGGAGCTGCTGCACCTCCCAAAGGTTCTTTCCCGTTGCCGAGTTGCAATAGATATCGGGGCAAACAATGGTCTATATTCGTACTTTCTTGCAAGGCACTCGGATGCAATCAAGGCATTCGAACCACAACCATCGCTTTGCGATATGTTGCGGGCATGGAACCATCCAAAAGTCAAAACGTTTAATGTAGGGTTATCAGATAAAAGTGGGACTATGATGTTGCACGTTCCAAAAGATAGTATGGGAAAGGGGCTAACCCCTCTGGCGAGTTTTCGAAAATTATCGAACTCCATAGAATACCAGGTGCCAGTGCGGCGCTTGGATGATTACAATTTCAAAGATGTGGATTTTATAAAAATCGACGTAGAAGGACATGAAGCAGAGGTTTTGCGCGGGGCTTTAAAGACGGTTTATGATAACAAGCCGATACTGCTTGTTGAGATTGAACAAAGGCACTTAGAGCGACCTGTCGCAGACTCGTTAAGGGAAATAGAGGAGCTCGGGTATGCCGGCTTTTTTTTGAAAGCTGACGAGATGGTCAATATCTGTGAATTTTCCTTTGATATTCATCAAAAACCCTTTCTTCGTGATCCTGGAGACACACGAATTCCTCTAAAAGGATACGTTAATAATTTCTTTTTTTTCCCGCATAAACCCTGAATCATGGTTTGGTATCAGAGGAAGATAAAGTCGAGATTTTCATTTGACAGAAAATAGCGGGCAAAGAGATGAATAAACACGGTTATCAACTCGAGAAAAAAGAAGCAGCCAACCCTTTTAATGGCTTAGAAAAGAATAACATTTGTGGTTAAAATGGTGCTGGCTCTTCATTTTAACATAGGAAGAACGCGGAATGTATATGAATCGATTCGACGCCGGTTTTCCTAGTTAAAACTGATTATGATTGCACAAATTGATTGGACATATGTAAAGACACGGCCAAGAAAGTTGGCTTCACGCCTGATTAGTTATGCTCTGTTCGAGGGCAGGTCAGTGACCACCAAAGGGCAGTGGATTAATCCATTGATATTTGCCCATTTTGAGGTGGAAAAACGCTTACCGCAGTTGAAGAGGGTGGAAAAGCCGGTGTTTATCCTCGGCACCGGGCGTAGCGGCACGACCATACTGGGTGTGGTGCTCTCCATGCATCGGGATGTGGGTTTCCTGAACGAGCCGAAAGCACTCTGGCATGCTATTTATTCCGACGAGGATGTGATCGGCAGCTACAGCCGGGGTACGGCACATTACAGCCTCAACGCTGCCGATGCGAGTGACGAGGTGAAACGCTATGCTCATCGCCTTTTTGGTGCATATCTCGCATCGGTATTCGCACGCAGGCTGGTGAACAAATATCCGGAGCTGATCTTCCGCGTGCCATTCGTGCGCGAAATCTTCCCGGATGCACTGTTTATCTTTCTGGTTCGCAATGGGTGGAATACCTGCGCCTCGATCGATAAATGGTCGGCACGGTATGGTAAACAGAAAAACGGAGAGGTGCACGACTGGTGGGGGGTTAACCAGCGCAAATGGAAGCTGATGCTCAAGGAACTGATCGAACCCGATCCTTATTTCGCTGACATAAAAAAGATCGCAGCCCGTTTCGACAGACATACTGATATGGCCGCTCTGGAGTGGGTGGTGACTATGCGCGAAGGCATGCGCCGCATGCGGGACCATGGCGATTGTATCCGCATGGTGCGCTACGAGGATCTGGTAGATTCACCGAGACAGACATTGTCTGATATTGCCGTCTTTGCCGGGTTCTCGGAAGACGAGGCATACGTGCGCTACGGTGAGTCAGTTCTAAGGTCGGCACCCCGGCATGCGGAGTTCGACATGCATCCGGCTCTGCGGCCGATGTTCGATGAAACCATGCAGGCTTTTGGTTACTAATGACCGGGAAAATTAACAGTTGTCCCATTTGCCGCTCTTCTCTTCGATTGGATACATTAGTGGCACCGGAATTAGATGTCTATGCCGGGAAATTATACCGTTACGGTCACTGCTCTGCCTGTGATGTTTTGGTACTCCAGAATCCACCATCCGATAAAAATGCAGCAGATATAGATTACAGTGAAAGCGGTTATTACAATAACAAGAAGGTGAAGTTTAGCAGCCTAGTAGCGCTTGTATCCAAGCTTTACACCGCGCATCGAGTTAGAACTGCAAAGAAATTTATTGCTGATAACACATTTTCGGGTAAGAAAGTCCTTGATATCGGGTGTGGCAAGGGGCGGTTTCTAGAGCAAATCAAGTATGTTGGCGGCGATATCCGGGGAGTTGAGCCGACCAGAAGAAGTTTTGAATCGGCCAGGGAATCGCTGGGTAATGTCATTGAACACTCAATAATGAGCAACGGCCTGTTTGAAATAGAATCTTTTGATATGGTGACACTGTGGCATGTTTTCGAGCACTTGCCCGATCCAATATCGATGCTCAATGCTTGTCATGAAGTTCTGAAGCCTGACGGCATCCTGATTGTTGCGGTGCCTAATTTCAGCGGAGCTTTTGCCAAAAGTGCAACGTGGTTTAACCTTGACCCACCTCGACATCTTATTCACTTCAATGAAAAAAGTTTGCCGCGCTTATTGAAGGATAACGGTTTTTCAGTAGTTGGTGTCAATTACTATTATCCTGAACTGGCCTATCTTGGAACGCTTCAATCTATGCTAAACCAGTTACCGATAACCCCTAATTTCCTATTTAATTTATTGAAGCGTAATTTGATTGGTTTGCCCTCCAGTAAACTAATTTATGGCAAAGACATTGTAATAACCTGTGTGGCAGGTTTCATGCTAAGTCCATTCGTAATACTGGCTGTTCATCTTCTGTCTATGATGCACCGAAGTGATTGCGTTACTGTGATTGCAAAAAAAACATGAATATGGGTGTGATTTCGGTAGCCATGATTGAACCAGTAGGTAGCCATGGAGGAATGGACTATTACGATTTTGGCCTTTGTGAAGCGTTGGCTAGGGTGGGTTGTAAGGTCAGTCTGTATACATGTGATAATACAACATATCATGAAGATTCTGGATTTTTCATTAATCCAACATATAAGGGCATATATAGTCATGCACCTTCTTGGCTACGTGCATTAAAATACCTTGTAGCAAGCCTAAAAACCATGAGGGCTACGTATTCCTCAGGAGAAAAAATATGTCATTTTCACTTTTTTCACGGTGGTGTACCCGAACTAGGAAACTTATTTCTGGCAAAAGTTTTTCTTAGGAAAATAGTTATTACTGTGCACGATGTTGAGTCATTTGGTAGGAGTCTTTTACCCGCGCGGCTTCAAGGTTGGGGTTACAATTTAGCTGATGCTGTAATTGTCCATAACAAAACGTGTCAAAATGAAGTCATAGAAAAACTCGGAATTAATCCCATAAAGGTACATATAGTTCCACATGGCAATTATCTGCACGCCGTCCGGTCCTTGCCGTCTCAGGCGGAAGCAAGGAAATCTCTTGGCGTGCCCCTCGACGCCAAAGTGCTGCTCTTTTTCGGTCAGATTAAGGATGTGAAGGGACTCGACCTGTTACTAGAGGCAATGCCGGAAGTGCTGAAAAAACATCCCGGGGCGGTGCTGCTTATTGCAGGCAAGCCGTGGAAAAGCGACTTTTCCGCCTATGAGGCACAGATGGAAAGGCTGGCTATCCGCGAGCGCTGCATCACCCATATCCGCTTTATCCCTGATGATGATGTGCCACTGTATTACGGGGCCTGCGAATTGGTTGTGTTACCGTATCGCCGAATTTATCAAAGTGGTGTTCTGTTAATGGCAATGAGTTACGGGAGACCGGTGCTGACTTCCGACCTCGATAGTTTCGCTGATGTTATCGAGGAGGGGAAAACGGGAATGATGTTTACAGCATGCGACAGCCAGGCGTTGGCAAACCGGCTGATTCAGGCGTTGTCTGACCCGGAGTCTCTGCATCGAATCGCCAATAGTGGTCAGCAATTTGTGTCTAAGAACTTTAACTGGGACCAAATTGGAAAAATGACCATTGATTGCTACCGGGCAATATAGCTGTCGTCGACATGTTTAAGAAATTGATGCTTTATTCGTGTCCGCTGGGAATAGGTATTTTACTCTTTCTTTCAGGCACGGCACAGGCCGAGGCAATAGCGGCGAAACACACCGCCCTGGGCCCTCAAACGCTACAAATCGGCTCATCTGCCAATATCGTGGCGTCAGCCGAGTTCTTGCAACGGTTTTCATCCGCCATTGCATGCATTAATCGTAGCTTGAGAGCTCTTCCAGCGACGGAAGGGGCCACTCCGATTGCTGTAAATATTGCTTCCTCAGACACATTTCAATTGCCCTCCAAAATGGTGGAGAAGGCCCTCGCCAGCCCTGAGGGTTACTGGATAAGTATTTCTCAGCAGGGCGTCAAGGTTACCGCTACGGGTGCTGCTGGGGCTCTGCATGGACTTACAACGCTGGAGGCACTTTGGACTGCAACTGAAGGAAAACTTCAATCAGGTGAGATTGCCGATTGGCCCAGTCATCGCATCCGGGCGTTACACCTCGTTATCAGAGGTTCGCGACCAGAAGCTATCAAGGAATTGATTGAGCAGGGACGTAAATGGAAGTTCAATACGCTTATCATAAGCACTCACGATAATGTGCAATTCGCCAGTATCCCATCTATTGCCTTCCCTTATGCGTGGACGAAAGCCAAGCTCATGGATGTCGTCCAATATGCCAAGGAAAACGGATTCGATGTTATTCCGGAGGTAAAGCTACTCACGCACCAGCATGTGTTTCTCCAGGATAAGTTCCCTAATCTGATGTTTAATGCTCAAACCTATGACCCGCGGAATCCTGAAGTCTATAAAACGATTTTCCCCTTGCTCGATGAAATCATTGATTTGTTCAAACCCCGTGCGGTTCACATCGGCCACGACGAGGTGGTACGGAGAGCCTACAATGCTGCAACCAAAAGGAAGTTCATGTTTTTTAACCCAGGGGAGAAGCCCCTGCCTGCAGAGTTGTATTTGCAAGACATCATACTCGTACATGGGTATTTAAAGGGGCGGGGAGTTCAGACGTGGATGTGGGGCGATATGCTTATTTCACCTAGTGAGTTCCCGCAAATGGAAGCGAGTAACTTACACGGAGGGTGGAATGGATATTCTAGTTTAAGGAGAAAACTGCCCAAAGATATCGTTATTTGTGACTGGCATTATTTCGATGATCGCGCCGATTTTCCGTCGGTGGCAGCCTTTCAACATGATGGTTTCCGTGTGCTTGGCGCAACATGGAAAAAAGAATCGACCATCAGGAATTTCGGTCGATATGCAGCGCAGCAGAGCGCTGAGGGCATGATTGCTACCACTTGGTTTCATGTTCAAAAGAAAGAATGGGAAATCGTTCATAACATAATCGAAACTTCAGGCAGGATCTTTTGGAACGCTGGGCTTGATTAGGCGACTGGCAATTATTGGCACGCGTGGCATCCCGGCTCGTTATGGAGGTTTCGAAACCTTTGCTGAGCAGATTTCCTGGCGGTTGGTGGAGCAAGGTGTCAAAGTCACCGTCTACTGTGAGAAAGATGGGAATGCCGAGCAGCTTGCCGACTATCGGGGAGTGAAGCTCGAATATGTTTCTTCACCATCGCTTGGCCCGTTTACTACGATCCTGTTCGACCTTATTTGTCTTTGGAAGGCCCGCAAAAGCTTTGATATGGTCTATATGCTTGGCTACGGAGCCAGCCTATTCTGCTTTCTTCCTCGTTTATGGGGAACAGAGGTGTGGATCAACATGGATGGCGTTGAGTGGGCGCGCTCCAAATGGTCCAGTATCGCCAAGTTGTGGTTCAGGATCATGGAAGTGCTGGCTATGTGGACGCCGAATAGGGTCATCTGTGACGCCGAGGCGATAAGGGTGCATCTGAAGTCCAGGCATAGGCGATTGCCATCCTGCTCCGCGATCCCATACGGTGCGCCGGTGATTGATAGCGCACCGCCCGCATCGCTGCTGGATGAATGGGGACTGAAGCCAAATGGTTACTATCTTGCCGTCTGCAGGCTTGAGCCGGAGAACCACGTGCGTGAGATTATCGAGGGCCATCGCGCTGCCGACTCTCAATTGCCCCTTGTAATCGTCGGCAATCATGCTTGCGGTACCGGCTATATCAAATCACTACTTTCCTCTGCCGATAAGCGAACATGCTTTATAGGTGGCATCTACAAACAGGAAAAGCTGCTCGCTTTGCGCTGGCACTGCCTTGCCTATTTTCATGGTCACTCGGCCGGAGGAACAAATCCGTCGTTGCTGGAAGCGCTGGGTTGCGGGAACGCCATCATTGCTCACGATAATGTTTTTAACCGTGAGGTGGCCCGGGGTGCCGCGATGTATTTCAAGAATCACCGAGACATTCCCCAATTGCTTATCGAATTGGAATCAGATCATGATAAGAGGCGGCAACTCGGCGACAAGGCAAGGGGCGTGATAAGGAAGCACTATACGTGGGACAAGATCACCCAGTGTTATATGGCTTTATTGAGGTGATTTCCCTCTAAGATATCAACATTGTTTTAACAGCGGGCATGTACGTAGTTTCCACAATGGAATTGAGGGAAACGATTCGGTAGGCTAGCGGCGCTATTTGAGGAGATTACGGAGGAGGGAGCGTGCTCGCTGGACAGATCATTATCCTGTTTTTTGCGGCCCTCTTTCTCGCACTTGTCATCACGCCCCTGTCATCGCGCCTGGCTCTCAAGCTGGGCGCGGTAGACCACCCCGATCATCGCAAGTCCCATAGCGAACCGACCCCCAGGCTGGGCGGTCTGGGCATTGCTGCCGCACTCATGCTGCTGCTCCTGCTGTCTACCGAGGCCGACCAGAGGATCATGGCGTTTATCGCCGGAGGGCTGATCGCTGCTTCTACTGGCTTTGTCGATGACGTGATCGGCATGCGCCCGCGTTATAAATTTCTGGGCCAGATTCTTGCCGTGACGGTCTTCCTGCTGCTGGGCGGACCCAGCCTGAGCAGCTTTGGCGACCTGCTGGGCTTCGGCCCCATCGATCTCGGCCCCTTCGGCATCCTGCTCACCTTCGTCTGTCTCGTAGGCATGATGAATGCCATCAACCTGATCGATGGCCTGGACGGACTTGCCGGCGGACTCTGCCTCATCGCCTGCGTCTTCTTCAGCGTTTTCGCTTTCCAGCATCAGGACTGGTTGTGCCTGACCATCGTGGTGGTGCTGGCCGGCGCACTGCTAGGCTTTCTATGTTTCAACAGCTTTCCGGCCCGGCTGTTCATGGGCGATACCGGCAGTCTGCTGCTCGGCTACGTGCTGGCCGCAGTCGCCGTTCTGCTTGTCGAGGGAAGGGGCGAGCCCGCGTCGATTGCGCCGGTCAGCATGGCGCTGATCGTGGCCCTTCCCGCGGTTGATATGTTCCAGGTGATGGCGCGCAGGATATGGCATGGCGAAAGCCCGTTTTCGCCCGACAAGACGCATCTGCATCACCGCCTGGTGGAGATGGGCGCGCCGAAATCGGCAGTGGTGCTGGTGTTGTGCCTGCTGATGGCTGGCTTCGGCCTGATGGCCTGGCTTATGCAGGGCATTCCCCAGTACATGCAGTTTGGCGCCGGCGTGATTTCCTCGCTGCTGCTGTTTGCAGTGGTGTTCTATGGCCGGCAGTTGGGCATCCGCTGGCCGGCAAAGGCCAAAACGGCGGAGGCCGAATCCACCGGCTAAATGGCCGCTTTCAAAGTCTGATCACAGCTTGACCGTATAACGCAGATAGTAGTCCAGATCCCAGCGCCGGTGCGGTTTACCGGTCTGCATGAAAAAATCACCGCGCCTGCGCAGGCGCATTTCAAATTTCTGCTTTTTCGTGATTTGCCATTTGTAGCGTCCCTCAACCGATTGCTGGTTGGGTTTGATGTCCGGGCTGAGCAACCAGCCGCCCCTGGCCTGCATGTAAACAACGCCGAAACTGTGATCCGGCAGGATGTCGAGCAGGTTGGCCGAGGTTTCGAAAGCCAGCCCCGAGGTATCGCCACCGCCAGCAAGCTTTGCGGCTGCCTGCGTGGGCGTGTTTGGCGCAAAGGCTGCTTCACCGCCCCAGAGGAAGGTCATATCGCGCCAGACTGTCGGCCAGGCAAGCGCCAGGCGTCCGGAAACGCCATAGTAAACCTCGATGCGTCCGTTGGGCGTGGCGCCCACACCATCTTTGTGCAGGGCGTCGGGGATGTAGGTGATATCCCAGCCGATCTGGCGCAAGGTCGATACCTTGTCCTTCTTCTCCATACCGAGGTAATAGGTGAGGTGGCTGGCGTTCTCGGTGAAGGACAGGGGCGCATGACGCACCGTGGTCGGGCCCTCATCAACGCTGCGCTGGACGATGAGATGCGAATCCCAGTCCCAGTTGTCGTAACGCACATGGATGCCATCGGTCCAGGTGATATCGGTGCTCGGGCTGTCGTTGCGGGAAAGCGATTTCTTGGCTACACCCTCGAGCTCGAACTTGGTCTGCATGCGCCCCAGCTTGATATCCCATTGTTCACTGGGCTGGTAGCGCACGTACAACTCATCGATCGTTGAGTCGCCCGGCCCCAGTCCATCGCTTCCCGGCGGGACGGACTCGAAGAACTCACTGTGAAAGTCAGTGGGCTTGCCGAGATAGTAGCGGCCGGCGAAACGTACCCGGGCGCTGAGCTGATCGGAAAAATCCGCCGCCAGTCCAAGGCGCAGCCGCAAACGCAGCGTATCCGCAGTATCCTTGGAGCCGTCGCGATCGTCCCGGCTGCGGCCATACCAGCCCAGGCGCAGATCGCCAACGGGTTTGAACATGCCATCAGCCGCTTGCGCTACAGGCGTCTGGAGCAGCAGCCCAACAATCAATATTGCAAGGATTTGGCAGTATTTCATTCCGTTCATCATGTCTCCTCACTGTTTAATCAGGATATATCGCCACAAATAAGAAACTAACAAGCCCTTGTGTCCCCCTGTGAATCGCGCCTGAACATCACCACATGGTCAATTTCCAGGCGGATGCCAATGCGCGAGCCAATGGCATGGTCATGATGGCTAGGCGCCAGGCACAGCACCTCGGCACCACTCGTCAGCTTCAATTTATAAAGGAATTCCGCCCCCCGGAATGCCTTCTCCATCACCTCGGCCTCCAATCCGCTATTGTCGTCATGGATGATGTCGTCGGGCCTCACCAGTATTTCAAGGGGACAATCAAAGCAGCATTCATTGGGCGCTACGCCTTCGATCGTGCCAAACTCGGTGGCAATTTTATGCTCATCGATTACCCGCGCCTGCAGCAGCACTCCCTGGCCGATGAAGTCGGCCACGAAACGGTCGGCGGGCTGGTGATAGAGATCGTAGCCGGTGGCCCATTGCGACAGCTGTCCCTTATTCATGACGCCGATTTCATCGGCCATGGCGAAGGCCTCGAACTGGTCATGGGTGACAAGTACTGCGGTAATGTCCTCATGCTTGAGAATGACGCGCAGCTCACGCGCCAACTGCTCGCGCATTTCGGTGTCCATGCTGGAAAACGGTTCGTCGAGTAACAGCGCCTCGGGTCTTGGGGCAATGGCCCGGGCCAGGGCGATACGCTGTTGCTGGCCGCCTGAGAGCTGGTGGGGATACTGGTTCCCGAGCTCCGTCAGGCCGACTAGCTCCAGCAGTTCGCTTACCCGCGCTTTTTGTTGCTCGCCCGGCAGGCGGCGAATACCGAAAGTGATATTGTCGCTGATGGAAAGATGCGGAAACAGAGCGAAGTCCTGAAACACCATGCCGATACCGCGTTTCTCCGGCGGTAACTCCCAGCCCTTGCGGCTGACCATGCGTCCGTGCAGATGAATCTCACCTGATTGGAGCGGCTCGAAGCCGGCGATGGCGCGCAGCAGGGTGGTCTTGCCGCAGCCGCTGGGCCCGAGTAGGCAGCCGATGTGGCCCTTGGCCAGCTCAAAGGAGAAGGATTCGACGACGACGGCGTCATCGTAGGCGATTGAGACGTCCCTGACCTCAAGCTGCGCGGTCATGACCAGGTCTTGATTTGGCAATCGATTTGCTCAACAGGATGACGGGCGCGATGCCGGCCAACACGATGGCCAGGGCTGCGGTGGAAGAATCGGCAAGTCGTTCGTCGGAAGCCAGCTCAAAGGCGCGCACCGCCAAAGTATTAAAGTTGAACGGGCGCAGCACAAGCGTTGCCGGCAATTCTTTCAACACATCGACGAACACCAGCAGCAGGGCGGTAAGCAGACTGCTCTTCATCACCGGCATATGCAGCCGGCCCAAAGCAGCGCCAGGCGCCAGGCCGAGCGAGCGGGCGGCATCATCCATGGAAGGCTTGATCTTGCCAAGGCCTGCCTCAACGGTTTGCAGTGAAACGGCTAGAAAACGCACCGTGTAGGCGAACAGCAGCGCAATCACGGTGCCGCTCAGGATCAGGCCAGTGGAAATATTGAAGCTATCGCGCATCCAGGCATCGATGCTGTTGTCCAGCCAGGCGAAGGGGATCATGACGCCAACGGCAATGACGGTGCCAGGAACGGCATAACCCATACCGGCCACACGCACAGCCAGGTTCACGCCTTTGGTCCCGTGCAGGCGTTTGCCATAGGCCATGAACAGCCCCATCAACAGCGCCAGGCTGGCGGCCATGGCCGCCAAAATCAGGCTGTGCCATATCAAGCGCAGGAAATCGGCATTGAGCATAAATTCGGCGGTGTCGATGGCCCAGATCAAGAGCTGGCCAGCCGGCAGAAGAAAGCCCAGCAGCAATGGCATCAAGCAAATAGCCAAAGCCGCCAGCATGCGCCAGCCATGCAGCTGATAGCGGGGCAGGCTACGGTATCGCCCGGACGTATGGTGGTAGCGCGCCTGCTTACGCGACCAGCGTTCGAGCAGGATCAGCACGAAAACGAAGCTCATAAGCAGGGCCGAGAGTTGCGCCGCGGCATGACCGTCGCCGAGGCCGAACCAGGTGCGAAATATGCCGGTGGTGAACGTGCTGATGCCGAAATATTTGACCGTGCCGTAATCCGCCAGGGTTTCCATCAGCGCCAGCGACAGGCCGGTGATCACCGCTGGCCGGGCCAGGGGCAGGGCCACGCTATAGAAGCCGCGCCAGGGCGAGTTTCCCAGCGTGCGGCTGACCTCCAGCACGCAGACCGATTGCTCGAGGAATGCGGCGCGCGCCAAAAGGTAGACATAGGGGTAGAGCACCAGTGAGAGCATGATGATGGCACCGCCCAGCGAGCGAATCTCTGGAAACCAGTAGTCGCCATATGACCAGCCAAAGGCTTCACGCAACGCTGTTTGCACCGGGCCGGTGAAGTCCAGCATGCCGGTGTAGGTGTAGGCGATGATGTAGGCCGGAATGGCCATGGGCAAGAGTAGCGCCCACTCAAACAGGCGGCGGCCGGGAAACTGGCACATCGAACAAAGCCAGGCGGTGGACACGCCGCCAAACAGGGTGCCAATGCCAACGCCAAGCACCAGGATGATCGAATTGCTGACGTATTCGCCCAGCACCGTATCCGCCAGGTGCCGCCATACCTCGCCAGCCGGATAGAAGATTGAAGCGCAGACGGCGAAGATGGGCAGTGCCAGAATGATGGCGGCGGCGATCACGCCTGCCGGCCACGGCCGCGGCATAGAACGGGTTACGGTCATCTTAGATGCTCAGTGGTAGAGAGGGGAATGGCATGCCCCTAAGGGCATGCCATGATGAAAAGGATGGGACTTGCGCATCACGCCTAAGTCTACTTCCAACCGGCCCGGTCCATCATGCGGATGGCGTCAGGATTGTTCTTGCCCAGTAGGCTGAGATTGATGTTATCGGCCTTGAAATCGCCCCAGGCCCGGAGCGTGGCGCTTGCCTCGACGCCCTCCTTGACCGGGTATTCGTGGTTGCTTTGCGCATACCAGGCTTGTGATGCATCGCTGACCATGTATTCCATGAGCCTGACCGCAGCATCCTTATGGCTAGCTGAGCGGGTGAGGGCAATGGCGCTGACATTGACATGCACGCCACGGTCGTCCTGATTGGGCCAGAAAATGGCCACCTTGCTAGCGGCTTCCCGCTGTCTTTCATCGCGGTCGTGCATCATGACGCCAAGATAGTAAGTGTTGGCGATGGCAATATCACACATACCCACGGCGGCCGCCATGATCTGATCCCTGTCCCCACCACGCGGAGGAACGGCGAAATTGGCGACAAAACTGTCAAGCCAGGCCATGGTTTTATCCCGCCCCTGGCTGGCCATCATCGACGCTACCAGGGACTGGTTGTAGATATTGTCGGACGAACGTATGCAGATGCGCCGTTTCCATGAGCCGTCCGAGAGCGCCTCATAGGTGGATAATTCAGCCGGATCAATCCTGTCCTTGGCATACATGATAGGCCGGGCGCGGATGGTCAGGCCGTACCAGAAGCCTTCTGGGTCGCGATAGCTGGCAGGGATAGCCGCATCCAGCACGGACGAATGTGCGGGCTGCAATACACCTGCCAGCACCGCCCGATGCAATCTCCCGGCGTCTGATGTGATCAGCAGATCAGCCGGGCTGTTGCGGCCCTCGCTTTCCAGCCTTTTAATCAGGGCGTCGGCCTTGCCGGTGATCAGGTTCACCTTGATGCCGGTTTGCTGACTAAAATCATCCAGCAGTGGCTTGATGAGTGCTTCCTTGCGCGATGAATAGACGTTGACGACATCCTCCTCGGCGAAGGCGGGAACGCATGCCAGCGATATGATGACCAGCAACAGCCAGCCTATGATCTGTTTTGCCATGTTCAACTCCATTCAATAAGCAACAAAAACGCGATCAATTATCACTATCATCATTAGCCTGTCAAGCAGGTTAGTAATTGGTTGTAAATATTAGCGGGAAACTCCCTGCATAACATAGGGGTCATGTGAAATGATCAGAGGCTCACTCACTCAGGATCTTGCTTGATCTCCTCTTTGCTCAGAGTAGGGGGAGGCATCAGTTCGTCCCACGCATCCCTGACATATTCATAGCCCGACCACAGGGTGAGGATGCTGGCGATCCACAGCAGAATGATGCCCGCCAGGTGCATATTGATGCCGATAATACTGACATGCAGCAGCAGAGTGATGATAGAGGCCATCTGCACGCCGGTTTTCCATTTACCCATCAGGGAGACGTGCACAATGGAATTATGCTGAGCCAACCATTCCCTCAGCGCGCCAATGGTAATTTCCCTGCCAATAATAATGGCGGCGAGCAGGGCAGGGGCTCGGTCGGCCTCAACAAGTAACACAAGGGCGGTGGCCACCAGAAGCTTGTCGGCTACGGGATCAAGAAAACGTCCAAAGGCCGTAACTTCTCCGTGTTTACGGGCAAGGTAGCCATCCAGCCAGTCGGTGCTGGCTGCCAGGCTGAAGAGCGTCGTGGCAAGAATATAGCCTGTCACGCCTGGCAGATAAAAAACGCTGGCGAAGACCGGAATCAGCGCAATTCGAGCAAGCGTCAGCTGATTGGCGAGGGTTAATTGCATGAGGGCATTTATGGCCTATTCTCGGCCTTGGGTAAAGTGTTTTTTAGGCGCGGTATTTCGCCCATCTATCATGCCTTCTTTGGCTAAGTCTTTGCATTGCAATGACTTAGCCAATGGGTCCACAAATGCTGTGGATAAAAGTGTGGATGAATGATGAGATTCACCGCTGCAGGAGGGTGAAATTTCCGGCAGAGGAGATGCCCACTATTTAAGCGGAAGAAATTTTCTCATAAATTCAACTCATTATGAGAATAACTTCATTTGGCTTTTTGATTTCGTCAGGTAAGCGGAGAAAAAAAGCCTGATTTGGGAGGCGGTGGATAATTTGACGTTTAAGCTCAGTCGCTTATCTGTCTCATAGCCTCATACGTTGCAATGCTTACCGCTGATGAAAGATTGAGGGAGCGCACAGGCGCATCGGCTCTCATGGGTATGCGTAGCGAATGCATTTGCGCCTGTAGTGAGGGAGGCAACCCCCGCGTTTCCGGGCCAAAAACCAGGACGTCCCCCTTTTGAAATTCCGCCTGCCATAGATTTGTCGATGACTTGGTTGAGAAAGCGAACCATCGGCCGTGCTGGCCCAGCGCTTGCCTCGCCGCATGCCAGTCTTGATGCTCCTGAACCTTCAGATAGGGCCAGTAGTCCAGGCCAGCGCGCTTGAGCTTGCTGTCATCAAGCTGGAAGCCCATGGGATGGATCAGGTGCAATTGACAACCGCTACACGCGCAAAGCCTGGCGACGTTGCCGGTATTGGGTGGGATTTCAGGCTGATACAGCACGATATGCAGGGGGGGTTCCTCCCGCGGAGATGCCGGCAAATCAGCGGCCGGACTTGATGGTATGGGCTTATCTGGCGTGGGTGGGTCAGTCCAGGTGTTCGTTGATGAAATCCACCAGCTTGGCCTTGCTCATGGCGCCGACCTTGGTTCCCTGCACGGTGCCATTGCGAAACAGCATGGTGGTGGGGATGCCGCGCACGCCATACTTGCCCGGCGTGTTGGGATTGTCATCGATATTGATCTTGGCGACGGTGACCTTGTCCGGCATTTCATCCGCAACCTCATCGAGAATGGGAGCGATTTGTTTGCACGGCCCGCACCATGGAGCCCAGAAATCCACAAGCACTGCCTGTGATGCCTTCAATACATCGTTGTCAAAACTATCATCCGTAACATTGATGATGCGATCGGACGTCATGAACTTGCCCTCCGAAAATGTCAGTGGCTGAACCGTAGTAGGGGCGGGCAAGACCGTCAACCATGCAAATGCTAGCTTGCGTCGATGCATGGGGATTGGGAGAAATGGGGCCAACATGTCTGAAATCAGGCGGCAATTGACCGCATTATTGCGCGAGCGCATTAACGCCCGGCACGGCGCCATAGCATTTGACGCCTTCATGGAGGCGGCCCTGTATGAGCCTGAACTGGGTTATTACGAGGACGCGCAGGTGTTTGGCAGGAGTGGCGATTATGTGACGGCCGTTACCATGGGCCCATGGCTGGCGCTTGGCCTGGCCGATCTCATCGCCGCAGGCTGGAAAAGCCTGGGCTCACCCGCTCATTGGCGTCTGCTAGAGCAGGGCGGGGGAGATGGCCAACTGCTGGTGGATGTGCTGCTTTCGCTGGATGCGCTCGGCGTGCCCATGCCAGCAAGCATTGTTGCCGTCGAACGCAGTCATTCCATGCGCCAGCGGCAAAAACACGCCTATGAACGGGCTGGCCTCAATGATGTTATGCAGATCACAGATTTGACCGATATAGAAAAACATGATTGCTGCCTGGTTTATAGCAATGAGTTGCCTGACGCGTTTCCGGTTCGTTGTTTTGTCTGGAACAACAAACAAATGTACGAGCGGGAGGTGGCTTGGTCTGGCTCACGCTTTGTCTGGCGAAGGGCGGATGAGCCGCTGGCGGATGAGCCGCCTATTGCAGCGAGTTTGAAGCGAAACTGGCCGGAAGGCTATATGAGCGAATGGAACCCGGGACTGGAACGTTGGCAGCGGAAGTTGGCGGCAGTGATGGAGCAGGGCTATGTTTTCACTGTTGATTACGGTTACAGCCAGAGTGAGCACTACATGCCTGAGCGGCGGCAAGGGTCGCTGATGGCGCATTTCGGGCATGAAGTGCAGGCCGATGTGCTGGAAGAGCCCGGCGCTTGTGATATCACGGCGCATGTGGATTTCACGGCCATGGCCGAGGCCGGCTCACGGCATGGTATGCATGCCTTACATTTTATGACCCAGGGCGCCTGGTTGGCCCAGTCGCCCTCGGTACAACAACGCATGCAGGATTATGCAGCTGAACCGGGCGCTCACATCGACGCCCTGGCGGCGGCCAAACGCCTGCTGTTACCCGCAGGGATGGGGGAGGTATTTAAGTTATGCGTGCAGGCTCGACATGGCAGTGAAGCAAGGATTGGCTACCTGCGAAACTTCGAGCGCGTCCAAACGCTTGGAATCCCAAGCCAGCACTGATTGTGCGCCAAAGCATGATGATGCCGTGACAAATGCCATGAATTGCCCCGGCTGTGGATCAGTCAACGCCGTCAAGCAGCTGTTTTGCAGCCGTTGCGGTTCCGCCCTGTCCAGTGAGGAGAACGCACCACGCCTGGGTCCCTATCGCCTCGTGGCCAAAATCGGCGAGGGCGGTATGGGCGTGGTCTACCGCGCCATCGACGATAAGTTGGACCGCGAGGTGGCTATCAAGGTGCTGCACCCACACCTGCTGCGCAACAAGGAACTGGTGAATCGTTTTCGCCGCGAAGCGCGGCTACATGCCCAAATTATCCATCCCAATATCGTCACCCTGCTGTCCGTTTACGAAAGCGCCCGCCATCTGGCCCTGGTGGTCGAGATGGTGCACGGCCCGACATTGAAGAAATTTCTGCGCGACAACCGTCATCCCAGCCTGTTTGACGTGTTGCGCATCAGCGAGGGCATTCTTTCCGGTTTGTCGGCGGCTCATGAACTCAATCTCGTCCACCGCGATTTGAAGCCGGCCAACGTGCTGCTTGGCGATGATGGCGATATCAAGCTAATGGACTTCGGCCTGGCAAAGTCGCAAACCGGCACGGAAGATATCACCAAGAGCGGCGCGACGGTCGGTTCGTTCCGCTACATGGCGCCCGAACAAATTCTGAATCAGCCCGTTGACGAGCGCACCGATCTGTACGCATTCGGCATCCTGTTGTACCAGATGTGCACCGGAAAACTGCCATTCGACATCACCGGTTCGGGCGGTGAGTTCGAAATTATGGAAAAACAGGTGCGCCATAAGCCGATACCGCCGCAAGACGTCAACCCGGATATTCCAGCGCCGTTGTCCGAGGCGATTGTATCACTGCTGGCCAAGGATCCCGACAACAGGCCCAAGGATTGCGATGCCGTGCGCAAGCTGCTGGCGGCAGTGGTGCGCGGTAGGCCCAGGGCTGATGTAAGGCCCATCGACAGCACCTCACGTGCTGAAAAAAGAGATGCAGTAAGGCATGCGCTCAGTGGAGCCAGCCAACGATTCAGATCCATGTTCTCAACTTCTGGCATGGAACAGGAATCCAGCAAATCGGAAAGAGCGGCCGCTAAGCCGGTAGCCGCGACCTCCGCGTCACCAGAGCGTACGCTACGCATGCCGCTTTTGTTGCTGCTCGCCATGCTGCTTGTCGGCGGCCTGTATTTGACGCGGCAGCTGCCGCCGGCTTCCGACACCCACGTCCAGGCCGTTCAACAGGCGCAAGCGCCGGTTCAGGTTCAGAAGGAAGAGCCCGCCAAGCAAGCGCCCCCAGTGACCACTCCGGTGAAGAAAAAACCTGCCCAGCAAGCCGCGGCCAAGCCGAAACCCAAGCTCAGGCCTGCTGTTGCCAAAGACAGCGCCAGGGCCAAGCCGCAACAAGCGAAACTCGCCGTTCCACCACCGGCATACAGCGTGACCTACAGCCAGCAACATAAACTGGTCAGAAGCGATCGAAGCGTGGTGTCGTCTGACCAGCCGCATGAATTCAAGGGCGGAAAACACGTGTTCTTCTCCGATCTGGAGGACTACATGTGGAAAGACAAGCTGCATACGCAGAAGGAGGGCTGGGTGCGGCTATACCTTAAAGACGCAGTGCAGCTATCCAGGATATCCATCCACCAGGCAAGCGTCGGAGGGCGCGATTTTTCCGGCGGAGAGATTCAGTTTGAGGTGCAGCAGCCCAGGGGGAAATGGGTGACGCTGCTCAGCCTCAAGGATCAGGCGATTGATCAGCCGCTTACCATTGCTGAACCGAGCGATGCCTTGCGGGAGGTGAAGGGTATCCGGATGAGATTCCGCTCTCCGGAACCGATCACCATTGGCCCGATTGATCTATTGCCCTGAATGATCCCCTGATTACAGGCCGCGTGGAGCGCCTGTTGCCAGGCGGTTCCGCGCTGATTCGTTCCATGGACTGCCTTTTCCAGTTGCAGGGAGCGCTTCCCGGCGAGGTGATAAGCTTTTTGCCAGCTGGACGCAGCCATGGATTCACCCAGGGCAGGCTGATGGAAATCATCAAACCATCGCGATGGCGTATCGATCCGGCCTGTCCGGTGGCCGCGAACTGTGGCGGCTGTGTCCTGCAATGCCTTCATCCAGACGAGCACGGGCCGCTCAAATCGGAGTGGATAAGACGCGCCTTCGATCCTCATATGCGGAAAGAAACCATGTGGACGCCATGCGATGCTTCCGCCCAGCCAAACGCTCGCCGCCGCGTTCGGTATTGGCGGGGTGAGGATGAGCATGGCCCCTTCCTGGGGTTCCGGGCAAGGGGCAGCCACAGGGTGGTCCGCCATCCGCACTGCATGCAGGCGCTACCCGCCATTGATTCGCTGCGGAAAAGACTGGAAACACGCCTTCCCGCCAGTGTGCTTTCCGTTCAGATCACGGCGCTGAGTGATGGCATGTATGTGGTTCTGGCATCGGATGCCGAGCCTGATGCCGCGCCGCTCACGCCGCTTGCTGATGCGCAGTGGTGGTGGCAGGGCGGAGAGGGGGTCGCGCCGCTGTCCCGGCCGATCAAGCGCCTGCACGACCGCCTGCCGGCTGGCAGCTCATGGCTTGACGCTGAAGTGGGGCCGGAAGACTTCGTGCAGGGCCAGAACGAGGGAAACATGGAGATGTTGCGCCAGATTCAGGCGTGGGTGGGCAAGGCCGGGCGCGTCGTTGACCTGTTTTCCGGTATTGGCAACCTATCCCTGCCGCTGGCTGCATTGGGCGCGCGGGTCACGGGAGCGGAAGTTCACCCAAGAAGCGTGATGAGCGCCAATCGCAATGCCGCCCGCCTCGGGCTCGACGCCCGCTACCATGAAGCTGACCTGTTTGGCCGTTTCGATCCCACACCCTTCATCGGAGCCGATGTGCTTATTCTCGACCCGCCGCGCAAGGGAGCGAAGAAGGTATGCCGGGCGATGAATGTTTTGTTGCCGCAATCGGTTATCATGCTGCACTGCGATGTCGATGCGGGGGCGAGGGATGCAAACATGCTGGCGTCATACGGTTACCGGTTGCAGGCGTTGAGGGCCTTCGACCTGTTTGCCTATGCCGGCCACGTGGAGGCCATGAGTTTTTGGCATCGCTAAGGATGTTGTTTTGCGCCGCGCTTGCCCTGCTGGGAAGCGCTTGCAACCAGGAAGCGCCACGGCAAGGCGAGCTGCGCGTCGGTTTGGCGCAAGCGCCGATGAGCCTGGACCCGCGCTTTGCCACCGACGCGGCCTCCCATCGCATCCAGGAATTGCTGCACTGCTCGCTGGTCAGGCTGGATGAGCATTTTCAGCCTCAGCCTGAGGCGGCGGCAGGCTGGCGTCATCCGGATCCGCTGACCTGGATATTCACGCTTCAAGAGGGCCTGCTTTTTCACGATGGATCGCCGGTGCGAGCCCAGGATGCGGCGGCAACCATCCAGGCCGTGCTGGACGACAAGCTGGCCAGTCCATTGCGGGCTGGCTTTGCAGCCATTCAAGAAGTTGAAGCGGTATCCGACCTTGAGTTGGCCTTGCACCTTTCGCGGCCTGATGCGTCGCTGCTGACGCGTCTGGCCCTCGGCATCATGCCCCAGCCATGGGCCGCCCGCCCACATGTGGCGCGTGAGGTGGTGGGTTGCGGGCCGTTCCGCCTGACCTCCTGGCCACAGGCCGGTCCGGAATTGCGGCGCGCGGAGCCAGTCGGGGCATCCGAAATCGAGGAAGTTCGCTTCGTTACCGTAAAAGACCCGATCACCCGCGCCCTGAAGCTGGCGCGCGGCGAGCTCGATTTAGCCCAGGGCGATCTACCGCCGCATGTGTTGTCGTATTTGCGCAATCAGGAGGATCTGCGTCTGGCAAGCCGCCCATCCACCACCTTCAGCTACATCGGCATGAATCTTCAGGATGCCGTTCTCAACGATGTGCGCGTGCGCCGCGCCCTGGCTTTGTCCGTGGATCGCAAGCGTTTGAAAAATGCGCTGTTTGGTGATTTGCCTACGTTGGCGGAAACGGTGCTGTCGCCATTGCACTGGGCCGCCACGGGCCTGCCATCCACCGTATTCGATCCAGATCAGGCCGAGGCTCTACTGGAGCAGGCCGGATTCTCCAGAGGCGAGGATGGCGTGCGCCTGCATCTGAACTACCGCACCAGCACCAACCCCACGCGCCTGAAACTGGTGACGGCCATCGCCGAGCAATGGCGGCGTATCGGCGTGGACGTGCGCATCGAAAGCCTGGAATGGGGTGGCTTCTACGCCCGTATCAAGCGGGGCGATTTCCAGCTTTTCTCGCTGTCCTGGGTGGGGATTCAGGACCCTGACATCTACCGCCTGATCCTGCATTCCGATATGTGGCCGCCAAATGGGGCCAATCGTGGGCGCTACAGCGATAAGCAGGTCGACGCATGGCTGGATAAGGCCGCGCAAGCGGCAACCCAAGATGAGCAGCAGAGGCTGTATGCCCGGGTGCAGCAGAGTATGGCCCACGACCAGGTGTATATTCCATTGTGGTATGAGCCTGTTGTGGCGGTACACAACAAGCGACTGGTCGGTTTTGAAGCGACTAGCGATGGCTCATACAGGGGCTTGCTAAGTGCCACGCTTACGCCATAGTTTCCACTGTCATCGTATGAGGGAGTAGCGTAAGCAGTGGAACATTCAAAGCTGTGGTATCTGCAAAAATCGGAATTTTTCGCCAATTTACCGCAGGAATTTTATACCATTCTGGACAAGGAAAGCCACATGGCCGAGTGCCGCCGCGGCCGCTCGCTGTATCTTCCCGGCGATCCGGCCAACCAGGTGTATATCCTCAAGCAGGGGCTGGTGAAGATATCCAAGCTCACCGAGGACGGCAAAAAGGTCACGCTGGAGATATTAAGCCCTGGCACCATTTTTGGCGGCTTGCCCGGCAAGGAATCCTCGGGGCAGGAAGAGCTGGCCGAGGTGATGGATGATGGACTTATTTGCGTCCTGACACGGCGAGACTTCGAGCATCTGATGGAACGCTTTCCCATGCTCTATGCCAGGCTTTCCAAACTGGTTGGCCTGCGCTTGGCGAAAATCGAGCAGAAGCTCTCCGATCTGCTGTTCAAGGACATCGAGCACCGGCTGGCGCAGCTTTTTCTGGAACTGGCCGGTGAGTTTGGTGTCAACGATGCCCGTGGCAGGTTGATTCGTGTGAAGTTGACGCATCAGGATGTTGCCAACCTGATTGGTGCCACGCGCGAGTCCGTATCGGTCAATATCGGCGCCTGGAGGCGTTCCGGCTGGCTGGTCACCGAAGGCAAGCGCTTCATCCTGCCCGACGCCGAGGGTCTGGCAGAACGCTTCTTTGCAGCCAGCTCCTAACAGCTGCTATCAGCGGCTTGTCTGCTGCAATGCTTTAAGACCATTTTCTCAGTTTCTACGTCCCACTTACTTGCCTCGTTCTCGACCATCACTTATGTAACGAGTAAATTAGACAAGGCCCTCAGGCTCTGGCTGGGGTTGTAGCTCCATTCGGCTTGGTCGCTTCATCTCAAGGTTTCTGCGACCTCTTTTCTTGAAATTAAGTAAACTGTCACCTTATTTCCTATGAACAGATTCAGATCAACGGTTTGCGTATTTTGAGTATTGAACCAGCCCATGCCCTAAGCGTGGCCTCGCTGCCATGGCGTCACCGCGACCCCTTTGATCGCCTACTGACTTGCCAAAGCAAACAGGAAATTTTGCCGATTCTCGGCTGTGACGCTGCCATGGATGCTTATGGCATATCCCGCGTCTGGTAATGAAAATTAGCTTGAATGCTGAAGCAGGGGGAAAGAACGACCCTTCCTGTCGTCGGCGCTGAGTGGCAAGGGTTGCGGTGATTCCGTCCTATGTTCAGGCGTAACCGACAGCCAGCGATGAGCGTAGTATCGCCACCATGCTTTTGGCTGCGGTTTTATCATAGGGCTCCGCCTTGCCACAACCCCAGACCGGCCTTGGCCAGGCTGCATCATTGACGCGGCGTGCAAGCACGTGGATGTGCAGTTGCGGCACGACATTGCCAAGTGCGCCGACATTCAGTTTATCCCATGGCACTATATTAGTCAGCGTGCGTTCTGCCTGCGATACTTCGTCGATGAGCTGGCTGCGTTCCTTGCTACTCAATTCGAACAGTTCTCGTACGCCTGTCTTCCTTGGCACCAGAATGAGCCAGGGAAAACGCACATCGTTCATGAGCAATACACGGCAGAGCTTGAGGTCGCCAACGGGAAACGTATCAGCGGCAAGACGCGGATGCAGGAAAAACATCCGGTCATGCTTGAGGTGATGACGCATTTTGGCAAGCGCAGCTGAGCCAGGCTCGTCACTTCAACCTGTCATCCACTACCTGAGCCAGCCTTCGCAAGAACTTTGAAACCTCGACGGAATAGACGGGTTTTGTTTCAAGGTTCTTGAAATAGGAGGGCAGGGAGGCTAGCTCGGCCTCGGCATGTTCGCGGATGGTGGCTAGCGTGGGGTAGGGGGTAAGCATCTCGCCACTTTCCATTACCTTTTTGATCAGCGGTTTGCCATCCTGCACATCACCTTCGATGGTGAGCACGTCACCGGCCATTTTCCCTTTCTCGTAACGGCGGTAGACCTGCTTGCGGCCCGGCCAGGTGGCCTTGCCCTCAGAAGTCTTGCGGCGCGGAATGTTGGCGTATTCCTGCAACTTGTAGGCGCAATCGAGGTAGGGGGCGTCGCTTGAGGTATTCATGCGCGTTCCGACGCCGAAGCCGTCGATGGGCGCTCCTTTCTCGGCCAGCCGTTGCAATTTGTACTCGTCCAGATTGCCACTGGCGAAGATGGTGGTTTTACTCAGGCCGCCGCCATCGAGGATCTTGCGCACTTTCCTGGCATGGTTGGCCAGGTCGCCCGAATCCAGCCGCACGCCCTTGATGGCGATGCCTTCCACGGCAAGCTGCGGAGCGATTTTCACCACTTTTTCTGCACCCCTTTCGGTATCGAAGGTGTCGATGAGCAGCACGACGTTTGCCGGATGCGTGCGGGCGAAGTCGATGAAGGCCTGTTCCTCGGAATCGTGCGCCAGCACGAAGGAATGGGCCATGGTGCCGAAGATGGGTATGTCGAGCACGGGACCAGCGAGCACTGTGGAGGTTCCGGAAAGCCCGGCGATGAATGAGGCGCGCGCCGCCATCAGCCCCGCCTCGGCCTCGTGTGTGCGCCTGAGGCCGAAATCGACCAGCAGTTTGTCGGGAGCCGCCAGCCTGACCCGCGCAGCCTTGGAGGTGATCAGCGTCTGAAATTGCAGGATGTTGATCAGGCGCGACTCGACCAGTTGCGCCACGGGCATGGGGGCGGTGACGCGCAGCACCGGCTCATCCGGGAAAAAAATCATGCCTTCCGGCATGGCATGCACGTCGCCATCGAAAAATATACCTTCCAGGTAATCCACGAAGTCGCACGAAAAACGGCCACAGGCGGTGAGCCATGCCAGTTCGTCCTCCGAAAAATGCAGCGCTTCCAGGTATTGCAGCGCCTGTTCCAGGCCGGCGAACATCAAAAAGCCGCGCGCTTCCGGCAGCTTGCGAGCGAAGAACTCGAACACGGCGGTGTCACACATGCCGTGCTCCAGATAGGCCTGCATCATGGTCAGCTGATACAGGTCGGTGAGCAGGGGACTGTCGGCTGCGCGCATCATGCCAGTTGCTCTAAGCGGACGGGAATCGCGCCCTTTTCGGTCATTTCGCTGATGGCGCGCTCGCCATCGCCAGGCTTCGCATCCACGGCCCGGATGGCATCCTCCAGCAGGCAAACCTTGTAGCCCAGCATCAGCCCATCCAGCACCGTGTTTAACACGCAATAATCCGTGGCCAGGCCGCCGACGAAGATGCGCGATATGTCGCGGCGGCGCAGTTCATCATCCAGGCCCGTCTGGTCGAAGCCGGAATAGGCGTCCTTGTCTGCTTCCGTGGCCTTGGAAAGGATCATGGTGTGTGTTTCAAGATCGAGCTCCGGGGCAAAGGTAGCGCCCGTGGTTTCGGCCACGCAATGCGCCGGCCATGGGCCGCCCTGTGCGGTGAATGAGCAATGATTCGGCGTGTGCCAGTCGCGCGTGGCGATTGCAGGCAGGTTTTCGTCAAGGAAACATTGGATATAACGGCGCAGGACGGGAATCACGGCATCGCCATCGGGCACGGCCAGCGCGCCGCCGGGCAGGAAATCGTTTTGCACATCGACGACGATCAGTGCGTCATGCCTGTTTAACTTCAGCTTGGCCGCATCCATGAATTCCTCCACATGCAACAAAAGTCTAGCATGCTTGCTGTCCAAGGATGCGCTGAATGGTGCAGCTTTAACCCTTAATACAGATCATCGGCTCCAGCCTGGCCACCTTGCGGGCAAGCCCTGCTGCTTCGGCGGCATCGACCACCGCGGTGACATCCTTGTAAGCCCCTGGCGCTTCTTCCGCCACGCCACGCATGCTGGTGCTGTGAATAATGATGCCACGCCCGGCCAACTCGTCCACCACTTCACTTCCGCGCCAGTGCTTCCTGGCCTGGTGTCTGCTCATGGCACGGCCCGCTCCGTGGCAGGCCGAGCCAAAAGCCATGGTCATGCTTTGCCTGGTGCCGGCCAGGACGTAGGAGCAGGTGCCCATGCTGCCGCCGATGAGCACGGGCTGTCCGTATAGCCTGAAGGCTTCGGGCACGTCGGGGTGGCCGGGGCCGAAGGCGCGCGTGGCGCCTTTGCGGTGTACGAACAGCCTGCGTTTATAGCCATCGACTTCGTGTTGCTCAAGTTTGCAGGTGTTGTGCGACACATCGTAGATGAGCCGAATATCCGCACGTGGCAGCACCATCTCAAAGGCTCGGCTTGCCAGATGGGTGATGATCTGGCGGTTGGCCAGGGCGCAGTTGATACCGCCACGCATGGCGCCGAGATAATCGCGGCCGGTGTCCGAGTGCAGTGGCGCGCAGGCGAGTTCCCGGTCCGGCAGGCGGATGCCATGGCGTGATGCCTCGATGGCCATGCGGCGTAGATAATCAGTGCCGATCTGATGCCCCAGGCCACGCGAGCCGCAATGGATGCTGATCACGGCATCGCCCTGCCTGAGGCCGAAGGCGGCTGCCGTGGCCTCGTCGAAAATATCTGTCACGTGCTGCACTTCCAGGTAATGGTTGCCTGATCCCAGGGTGCCCATTTCATCCTGCTGGCGCTTCTTGGCCTGATCCGAAATGGCCTCCGGCAAGGCGCCGCCCATGCGACCACCCTCTTCGATGTGAGCGAGGTCATCCCGTAAGCCATAGCCGCGCGATACCGCCCAGGCCGCGCCGCCGGTAAGCATGGCATCCATTTCCTTGTGATCGAGGCGGATGCGGCCGCGACTGCCCATGCCGGCGGGAACCTGAAGATACAGCGCATCGGCCAACTTGCGTTTGATAGATTCGATCTCTTTCGCCGTGACGCCAGTGTCCAGCAGGCGCACGCCGCAGGAGATATCGAAACCGACGCCGCCGGCCGAAACCACGCCGCCTTCATCGGCATCGAAGGCGGCGACGCCGCCAATGGCGAAACCATAGCCCCAATGCGCGTCCGGCATGGCGTAGGACGCGCCGACGATGCCCGGCAGGCTGGCGACGTTAGTCACCTGCTCGTATACCTTGTCGTCCATATCCTGAATCAACGCTTCGCTGGCGTAGATGACGCCGGGCGCTCGCATGCCGGAGTGCGGCGGGATGTGCCACTCATGCTCGGTTCGGCGCTCAAGACGGGCAAGGTCCATGATGGCTGCTCCTCCCCTTTATCTAGACGTCCACCACGCATTGGGCAAGCCAGCCGGTGACGTTGCGCCGTACGGCCAGCTCGGTATAGGTCGCACCCTTGATTTCCACCGCTGGTTGGTGACGTTTCAGGTCGATAGCCTCACCCCACGCCGTCGCGTGCAGTTGGTCGCCTTCAATGGCCACCTTGAAGCGCGAAAAAAGCATGTGCCGGGTTGCCATGGCGTAGATCAAGGCGTTGAGCCAATCGGCGAGGAGCAGTTCGAAGTCCGGAGCCTGGGCATGCAATTCTATGGTTTTCTCCGCCCGCACGTTTGTCGGGTCCGTGATGACGGCGGTCAGGGCAACAGCGGCCTGCTCAAAGGCTTGTTCCATGCTGGCGCCTTCGCCCAGCACGCCGATATCGGCGTCGTGATGAAAATGCCGCCAGTGCGCCTCGCCCGGCCTAGGGCTTGATGGCATAGCTCTTGTCGCAGTAGCGGCATGAGACCGTGATGTCGCCATGTTTATCTCGCAGCTCGGACAATTCGGCGGGGTCCATGCTTTGAAGAGTGACGGCCAAGGCCTCGGGTTTGCAGCCGCAGGCATAGACCAGATCCTCATTGGCCACAATGGCGCAATCAAGGGCAGAGAAGGCCGTCAGAATGGATTCGGTGGACTTGTCGAGGTCTTTTTCGCCTATTGCTGCAAGGGCGTTGATGGATTCAAACCAGTGATTGTCGTCGCAGCCCGGCATGGCCTCCAGCATCAGGCCAAGGTCATTGTGCAACAGGATATCCGCGCGAACCTGCACCGAGCGTTGGAGATATTCGACCAGAGCGTCCGCCATATATGAACCCTTTGCTTCGGTGCGCGAGATATAAGGTTGGCCGAAGCCCAGGTCGCGCACACAGGCAAGTTTGACTTCGCTACCCAGCCAATCCAGTTCACCCTCACCGCCGGAGGGGGAGAGATGCGCCATGATGTCGTCCCGCCACAGCAAGTAGCCGCGCACTTTTCCTTGTCCGGCCTCGCCCATCACCCGTTGAACCGGGCCGCCCTCGCCGTCGATTTGCAGCACGTGACGCACGCCGCCCTTGCTGACGCTGTGCAGCAGGCTTGCCGCGACGAGAGATTTGGTCAGTAGCATCTGCGGCTCGCCGGACAAGCCATGGACTCGACCCACCTCGGCATGAATGGCGCTGGCGCGAACAATGGCGCCGCGGCTGTGCGCCGCCGGCAAGATAAACCGGATCAGGCGATCTGCTGATACATCCATGCCTGAATATCCATGAGGTTGGCGAAACACAATGCCGCTCCGCTTTCCCGAAGCTCCTCTTCGCTGAAGGAGTCGGCGATGCCGATGGGCAGGCTTCCCGCCCTCGATGCAGCCTGCATGTCGGCCGGGCCATCGCCGATAAACAGGCTACGACGTACGTCAATTTGCATAAGTTTACAGGCCAATTTCACCGGCTTTGGGCTGGGCTTGCTGGGCTTGCCCGGAACGTAACCGACCACAACTGCCAGCTTACCATGCCAGCCAAGATGCTGTAGCTGAGTCTCGGCGCGTTCCTGTCCCTTGTTGGTAACGATGCCGGCCACCAGCCCGTTGACCACAAGGAAATCCAGCAGCTCTTCCGCCCCAGGCATGGGGGAAGTTTGACTCAGGAATACGCGATCGTGCAACTCGAGAAAGCGCGGCTGGGCCTCGCGCCAGGCCTTGCCGAACATGGCTTCGACGCTGCCGCCGCCACGGCCGGTATGACGCTGAATTTCCAGGTGCGGAAGCGGTTGCATGCCGAATTCCTCGCGCGTCTGGTTCAGGGCGGCGACGATGGGCGAGAAGCCATCGATCAGGGTTCCGTCCAGGTCAAGCAGCACGCCCTGAATAGGCTTCTTGATATTTTTATGCTTGAAAAACATACACCTTAGATTGTTTCTTGATGTTCTACATAATCCAGAAACAGCTTGCGCAAACGGGCTTCCATGGGCCCTGGCTTACCGTCGCCTATTGGCTTTCCATCCATGCGCACCACGGCCAGTGCTGCGTTGGTGGTGCTGGTCATGATGCACTCCGAAAGCCCTGCTTCTTCCAGACGCCAGGGCCTTTCATCCACGCTGATGCCATCCTCGGCGGCTAGCTTGAGCACGATATCGCGTGTAATGCCGCCAAGGATGCGCTGATCGGAAGGATGGGTGGTGAGCATATCGTCAATCACCGCCATGATATTGGTCGAGGAGCCCTCCAGGACATAGCCATCGGCGTCGAGCCAGAACGCCTCGTCTGCCCCTGCCCGGACTGCCTGCTGCTTGCCCATCACGCTGGCCAGCAGGGCAATGGACTTGATGTCGCAGCGTTTCCAGCGGAAATCATCCAGGGTGACGCCCGCCGCTCCGTAAAGAATTTTTTCGTCGCTAGGCTCAGGCAGCGCCCGCACCGTAATTACCAGCGTCGGAGAGAGCTCATGCGCCGGCACGTGCACGCGGGGTGCGACACCACGCGTGATTTGCATGTAGATCATGGCGTCATCGACGCGATTCTTCTCATAGGTCTGGCGCACGATTGATGAAAGTCCGTCCACGCTCAGCGGCATGGTCAGGCCGATCTCCGCACAGGAGCGCGCCAGGCGCTCCAGATGCGCCGTCAGAGCAAGAAAGCGTCCGCCATAGCAGGCCACCACTTCATAGACGCCATCGGCAAACTGAAAGCCGCGGTCCTCGATGGAAACCCGCGCCTGCTCCAGCGGCAGAAATTCGCCGTTCACATAGGCGATATGGCTCATTCGCTTTCTTCTGCTTCCTTATCACGCCACCACAGTCGAACCCCGTCCCATTGCCGGCCAAACCACGAGGCCTGCGGCACTTCCTTGGCCGCCTGCATGTCCACGCTGGCCAGCACCTCGATGATTTGCTTGCCATCCATCAGCACCGCTTCCACCGTGCCAAGATTTTCGCCCTTGGCGATGGGGGCTTTGAGCGGGGCTTCGTAGCGCAGGCGGAAGGCGACATGATTCTCCTTGCCCTTGGGAACGGTGATCCACACCCGCTTGGCGGGAAGCAAGGTGACCTCATCATCCTCGCCCTCGAAGACCTCGACCTTACGCCGCAGTTCTCGCTCGGTCGGCCGTACGGCAACGAAATTGCGGAAACCAAAATTAAGCAGAAGCCGCGACTGCTGCTCGCGCGCCTTTTCACTATCCGCGCCAAACACCGCCGCCACCAACCGCAAGCCGTTGAGCTCGGCCGAACTCACCAGACAATAGCCGGCCTTGTCCGTATGCCCGGTTTTGATGCCGTCCACGCGCGGATCGGACCATAGCAGGCGGTTACGGTTACTCTGGGTGATGTCGTTATAGGTGAAGCCCTTTTCGCCGAACAGCTTGTAGCGCTCGGGAAAATCGCGCGCTAGCGCCGCACCCAGGATGGCCATGTCCTTGGGCGAGCTATAATGATTCTTGGCGGGGAAACCGGTGGCATTGACGAAATGGCTGTGCTCCAAACCCATTTCGAGGGCCTTCTGGTTCATGCGGTCGGCGAACGCCTCCTCGGTGCCAGCGATATGCTCGGCCAGGGCCACGCTGGCGTCATTGCCCGACAGGGTGGATATGCCGTGAATGAGCTCTTTCACCGAGGGCTTGTGGCGCGGTTCGATGAACATGCGCGAGCCGCCCATCTTCCAGGCCTTGGTGCTGACTGTGACCTGCTCATCGGGCTGCAGACGGCCGAGTTCCAGGTCTTCAAAGGCGAGGTACATGGTCATCATCTTGGTCAGGCTGGCCGGCGGCAGCTCGATATCCGGATCATGCTCGGCCAGAACCTGCCCAGACTGGGCGTCCATCAGCACCCAGCCCTTGGCCTTGACGGTGGGAGGCGGCGGTGCGGAAGTCGCCATGGCCGCGCCGCCATAAAGCGTCAATAGCGCAAGCAAGACCATCGTCAAGCATCCTTTGCCTTGGGTTGTCACCATGTCCATGTCTCCTCATCAGGCTCAACTTGCCAGTCCATCTTCCTGGGCAGGGCGGGAGGATGCACGCATAGCCTATGGGCATGCAACATCATTCTTGCATGCCGCGCCCCGCCATAGCGCTTGTCGCCCACGATGGGGTGGCCCGCATAGGCCAGGTGGACGCGCAGCTGATGCGTGCGGCCAGTATGGGGCGTCAGCCGCAGCAGGGTGCGGCCTTGCCTTGTCTCCAGAACTTCCGCCTCGGTATCACAAGCCCGTCCTCCCTCTTCATCGACGGCGTAACGGCCCGCCGCATCGCGCGCCTTGGCGATCGGCAGGCGGATGCGTTGCCGCTGCCATGCGGGTGTTGGAGAGACCACGGCCAGGTACTCCTTGGTCACACATTCACGCCAGGATGTTTGCAAGTGGTTTAACAACTCCGGTTGCCAGCACAGGAGCATCAGGCCCGATGTGCCGTAATCAAGCCGGTGCACCGGCCTGAGCTGGCGGACCTGCTCTGGCGCAAGGCCTAGCAGGGCGGCCAACTCCGCCGGGATGGCGCCACGGCTTCGATGCAGCGCCTCCTGGGCGTATTGGCCAGCGCATTTGTGGATCAGAACCAGATCGTCCTGCCGCCACAAAATCTGCTCCTCGCTCAAGGGCCTCAGGCATTCATCTTCAAGCATGACCAGGCGCAGCTTTGCTCCAGCCTTGCAGATCAGGCCGGCCTTGCGGCAACGCTTACGATTGACGTAGACGCCACCGTCGTCGATGGCGCGGCGAATGCGGCGGCGCGATAGTCCGGCCTTATCAGTCAGCACCTGATCGAGCCGCCGCCCAACGTCCTCGGCAGTTGTGGTGAAGCAGGTGTCGGAAAAGCGGCTCACGAAGGGATATGCAGGGCCTTGATCGCTTGCTCGCGGGTCTCACAAATCAGGGCTAGATCGAAGGCGTTATCGACCGAGAGCACCAAGTTGCGGCGCAGGCTTTCGACAATTTCTCTCCATCCCTTGCCATAAAGCAGCAGTGGACGATCCTCCAGCACATGAATCGCCAGCAAATCCCAGCTCATGGCTAGCTCGGCCAGGGTGCCCAGTCCGCCCGGCAGCACGAGATAGGCGTCGGTTTCCTCGATGAGGGTTTGCATGCGGTGAAAAAAATCGCGGGCGCGGACCTCCTCGCTCAAATGGTTACCCGGCGGGGTGGGGAAGCGCTCGAGCGTGATGCCGCGCATATGGCCGCCGCCGGTGCGCATGCCCGTGCTAAAGGCGGCCATCAGGCCCTGATGGCCGCCGGTGACGCCATCCCAGCCGGATTCAGCCAGCAGCCGGCCAAGATGGAGAACATCCTGGTAGCATGGGTCGGTTTCGCTGATCCTGGAAGAGCCAAAGGCGGTGATGCGTTTGCGCCTCATTATTCCGATTATTCAGCCATGATAACGGTTTCCGTTTGTCCCTGATGCTGCAATTGGCTCATGGTGCGTTCGATCTGCTGCATGTCCGAAAAGGGGCCGATACGTACGCGGTAAAGCTGTTGCGCCTCCTGCGAAAGGGCGGAGACGTGTGTGCTGGGAAATAGTCCGGTCAACGAACCGCGCAGCCTGTCGGCGTTTTCCATCGAAGCAAAAGCGCCGACCTGCACATACATCCGCGACTTGTTGATCAGCGGCCTGACCGCCGGGGCGGTCGCGGACGGCGAATCCGGCTTCGGGATTGATGCGCTATCTTGCAATGCCTGCACGCGCACGTGCGCGGTGCCTTTGTCGGTATAGCCCAGCGCCTTGGCGGCGGCATGGGAAAGATCAATCAATCGGCTTTTGACGAAGGGGCCGCGGTCGTTAATGCGCACAACCACCTGCCGGCCATTTTCCAGATTGGTGACGCGCGCAAGCGTAGGCAGCGGCAGGGTGGTGTGCGCCGCCGTCATGGCATGCATATTGTAACGCTCGCCATTGGCCGTGAGGCGGCCGTGGAAATCGCGGCCATACCACGAAGCAACCCCTGTCTGGTTATAGCCGGCGGCGCTGGACAGTGGATAATAGGTTTTACCAGCCACCCTGTAGGGCTTGCCAATCTTCTTATGTCCACCCTTGCCGACGGGGGCGAGCATGGCGCCATCCGTCAGCTGCGTGCGCGTATTACAGCCCGACAGCAGCATGGCGGCGACGGCCAAAAGAACAAAAATCAGGCGTGCGTGCGGCACAGTTCGCAGCCCAGCATTTCGGCCAGCTCGGTCACGGCCATGGCGTATTTGTTGGAACGGTTCCAGCGGGTGATGACGTAGAAATTGCGGTGAATAAGCGCGGTTCGTAAACCCTCGGCCGTTTCGAAATCGGCCAAGCTCACCTTGTCCCCGGCTTGCCACGGCGGCGGCGCTTCAGGCAGGCCGGCGCGGTTGAGGCTTTGCACATCCGTCCACTCCGCAAGCTCAAGCTCGCGCTGCTTTTTCAGGGCCGGCTTTGTCGGCACTTCATTGAGCCAATAGGCCACGGGCCGGCTGCCGTTCCAATGATGTTTGTGAAAGTAGTGCGCCACGCTGTGAATAATATCCGTCGGGGAGTTCCACACGTCTCGTCTGCCATCGCCATCAGCGTCAACGGCATAGCCTCGGTACGAAGAGGGGATAAATTGCGTGGTGCCGAATGCACCGGCATAGGAACCAATCGGCTTGTCAGGCGACAGCGATTCCTCCTGGCAGAGCATCAGAAAATGGCCCAATTCCTTGCGGAAAAAAGCAGCGCGGCGGGGATAGCCGGAGGCCAGAGTGAACAGACTGTCGAGCACGCGATCCTTGCCTACTGAACGGCCAAAATGTGTCTCCATGCCAAGAATGGCCGCGATGATCTCTTTTTGTACGCCATATTTTTGCCAGGCGGAAGCAAAGATGTCGGCATGCTCCGCCATATACTCGCGACCCAGTTTGGCCAGGCGGGGATGCACGAACAGCGGCCTGTATTCAACATAAGGCCGCGCCTCGTAGGGACGGTTCATACGTTCGATGACGCTGGGCTGGAAGTTCGCCTGGCTCAGGGCGTCGTGGATAGCCTGATCCGAAAGGCCAAACTCACCCTTCAGCAACTTGGCCAATTCAGCTCGCGAAACGGACTGCTCAGCCTCGGCTGCAAGCAGCCAACTGGCCGAGGGCAGGCCGAGGGCGATTATCCCCATTCCCGCGCCTGCGAGGAAACGGCGGCGGCCGAGATCGGTCATGTCAGCTAAAAAACGAACTCGCGCTTGGCGGTAAGTCCTTCCATGTCATCGAGAAGCGTATCGAGCAGGGTTGTGCTGCGCCATGCCCCGCCAACGGAATCCATGCACACCAGGGTGACGAGGGGATTGTGGCCGGTAAAGGCGATGAGCTTGCCGTAGGGATTCAGATGCTGGCGAAAATTCTCGGGGATTTCATCGAGTGCCGCACCGAGCACGATGGCGTCGAACTGCCCCGTGTCATCCAACGCGCCATTTTCCATGGCGTTGGCGCATATGATCTTGGCATTGTCGATGCCGTGCAGGTCGAGGTTGTTGCTGGCAAGATCCGCCAGTTCCTGATGAATCTCAAAGGAAAGCACTTCTTTTGCATGCGTGGCGATCAAGGTAGTCATAAAACCCGCGCCCGCGCCCACTTCCAGCACCCGCTCATTGCCTTGCAATTCCAATGCCTGAAGGATGGTGGCCTCGTGCAGGGGGCTGAACATCTCCTGACCGCATGGCAGCGGCACCTTGCCTTCCATATAGGCCAGGCTCTGAACATCGGCCGGCACGAAGCGCTCGCGCGGCAAAGCCTCAATCGTGTCCAGCACCACGGGATCAAGCACCTTGCAACACCTTATTTGATACTCAACCATATTGCGTCGCGCGGTTTCAAAATCGATGGCAGTCATGCGCACATTACCTCCCAAGGCGTTTGCGCGAGCCTGCAATAGTTGGCCGCGGTTGACAAGGGGAGGGAGGCGACATGCAAGTGCGGTTCTTGCGCCGATGGACGCGCGTATATACGTAATACTACGTATGAATCAATCTGCCACAGTGAGCACGCGAAGCCATTGACTACTGCTCCGCACTTTGCCGGAATAACCAGCCACTTGATGCAGTCATCAAGATTATTGAAAGGGAGGAATAATTACATGAAAAACATGCTTCGTACTGCCGTTTTGGCAGTTGCTTTGATTTTCGCCTCGGCTCCGGCTTTGGCGCAGGATTTTGAGTTTAAGCCCTATGTTGGCGTCGGACTTGGCGGCTTCAATATCGAATTGGACGCTTTAGGATTGTTATCCGATTCGGACACCGCTTTTGGCGGCTATGGTTTGGTCGGTGCGGACTTCAACGATTACTTAGGAGCTGAGCTTCGCGTAGGCACTACCGCCAATGCTACGTTGTTTGGTGCGGTGGATGTGGGCGTGGACTATTTCATTTCCTACCTGGCCAAGGTTCAATATCCGGCAACGCCAGAGCTTCGAGTTTATGGTTTAATTGGAGGCACTACCGCAAAAGCAACAACTTCAGTAGTGGGCTTTCCTGACGAGAGCTATACGGAAACTGGAGTTAGCTTTGGCGCGGGCCTGGACTACCGAATCATGGATCAGGTTATCATTGGTGCCGAATGGGTACGGTACTGGCATAACGTTGAGGTTGAGCCAGGACTTGAAGCAATTGTTGACGGGTTTTCCGGTCTTGTGAAGTACGAGTTCTAGCTTCGCTTCAGAGACGACAAAAGGCCTCGGATTGTCCGGGGCCTTTTTTATTTATAGTTCAACGTGTTATGCGGTGATATTCATACATTGCTATCAGATGTGATTCGCGTCACGGAGCCTTACGGCTGGTGATCTTTAATCACCTCTTGTGAGGTGCTTGCGATGAAACGCATCCTAGGGATTGCCACGTTGCTTTCAGCCCTGTGTTTATCTCCCATGTCGGCTTTGGCGCTGGACTTTCAACAGACCTACGCAGGCGCAGGCCTGGCCTTCTTCAATCTTGATACAGGCCCTGGCGGTAGCGACACGGTCTTTGGCGCTTACGGACAGCTTGGCCTTGATTTCGGCCGTTATGATTTTCTCGGTGCGGAATTGCGCCTGGGCACGACAGATGAAGCGGCGACAGCATTTTCCACTGCCGGCACGCATCATTTCGTTCTGCACGGCATTGACTACTTTGTATCCCTCCTGGCCAAAGGCCACTATCGCATTGCTAGGGGCGCTCGCGCCTACGGACTGCTTGGTTTGAGCACGGTGAAAACCTCCACCACAACCTTGCGCGCTGGCGCGATAACGGGAACCACGAGCGAGAGCGATACGTCCACCGACTTTAGCTTTGGTTTTGGATTGGACTATCGCATCCAGGATGTTCTTCTGCTTGCGGGGGAATGGGTGCTTTATAATTCAGACGCCAGCGGGTTTGCCCTTAACCTGAAATACGAATTTTAGCGCATTCAAGAGTAACTCGGGTCATTCTCCGGAGCTTACCCTGGGCGCATATTTCATTAAGAGTGAAATGATCCCTTGACACATCATTCGATGTACTGATAGTATCAATCACTCTAGGTGATAGCCAGTTGGAGGTGCCCCATGTCGAAAAGAACGAAAGAGACCATCGAGTATGATGCGGCAACACTGCTTATAGCTGTTGTCACGATAGCGTTCTGGGTGGCCGCCATCACGTTTTGACAGCCAATCATTCCCTGGCATTAAAGCCCCGCTAAATGCGGGGCTTTTTTTATCCATGGCCGCGATCCCTCGGAATCATTGGACGCGCAATCTGATGCAATTCGCATTAGGCTAAGGCTATGTTCACTGGAATTATCATGGATATAGGGCGCATTGAGGACATCCAACCGGAGTCAGCCCAGACGCATATGGTGTTTTCCACCGCCCTGGCAACTTCCAGCTGGCAAGCAGGGGATTCCGTTGCCGTGGATGGTTGCTGTCTGACGATCACCGGCTTGCCAAAGCCCGGCATGTTTGCCGCGAGCCTGTCGCAGGAAACCTTGGACCTAACCTGTTTTTCGCAAGCCTCACCTGGACAGGCGGTGAATCTTGAGCCGGCATTAAAAATAGGCGATCCGCTGGGCGGCCACTGGCTAACGGGGCATGTCGATGGCATCGGCCGCATTGTAGATATCGCCATGGCGGGCGAGCATCGGCGCGTTAGCTTCGAATTATCGCCAAAGCTAGCGCGATATCTGGTCGCCAAAGGCTCGGCTGCCGTCAATGGTGTCAGCCTGACCATCAATGAAGTGGATGATTGCCGCTTTACCGTCAATCTCATTCCCCATACCCTCGCGCATACGAACCTGGGCCGCTTACAGCTGGACAGCCAGGTCAATATTGAAACCGATATTCTGGGCCGTTATGTCGAGCGATTGCTCGCATGTCGAGGCCAGGACGATGGAGCGCCATGAGCCTTGCAAGCTGTGATGAACTGATTGAGGAGTTGCGCGCAGGACGCATGATCGTGCTCGCCGATGACGAGGACCGCGAGAACGAAGGTGACCTGGTCATGGCGGCGGAATGGGTGACGCCGGAGGCTATTAACTTCATGGCTACCCATGCCAAGGGCCTGGTTTGCCTGTCGCTCACCGAGGGCCAGGTCAGCCGCCTGAAACTTCCGCTGATGGTGGTTGATTCCAACGCCAAGTTTAAGTCCGCCTTTACCGTATCGATAGAGGCGGCCGAAGGCGTCACCACCGGCATTTCAGCCTATGACCGCGCCCAGACCGTGCGAGCCGCCATCGCCGACGCAGCCAAGCCGGAGAACGTGGTCAGCCCCGGCCACGTGTTTCCGCTGATGGCGAGAAACGGCGGCGTTTTGGTTCGCGCCGGGCACACGGAAGCCGGCGTGGATTTAAGCCGTCTGGCCGGACTGAAGCCGGCGGCGGTGATCTGCGAGATCATGAACGAGGACGGCTCCATGGCGCGTATGCCGGAGCTCAAGACGTTTGCTGCCAAGCACGGCCTCAAGGTGGGCTGCATCGCGGACATCATCAGCCACCGCTTACAGCATGACTCGCTGGTCAAGCGCGAGGTTGAAGTGCGCCTGCCGACTGAATTCGGCGAGTTTAAACTCTACGGCTACAGCAACGTGGTCGATGGCGCTGAGCACGTTGCGCTGGTCTTGGGCGAGCCGGGTCCGGATCGGCCCTGCCTGGTGCGAGTGCATTCCGAATGCCTGACTGGCGATGTGTTTACCTCGCAGCGCTGCGATTGCGGCAGCCAGCTTGAGGCGGCCATGAGCCAGGTCAGCGAAGCGGGGGAAGGGGTGATTCTCTATCTTCGCCAGGAGGGGCGCGGCATTGGCCTGCTCAATAAACTCAGGGCCTATGCCTTGCAGGACAAGGGACACGATACGGTGGAGGCCAACAAGCAGCTGGGTTTCCGCGCCGATCTCAGGGACTACGGCATTGGCGCACAGATGCTGCGTGACGCCGGCGTGTGCAAAATGAAGCTAATGACCAATAACCCGAAGAAGATTATTGGTCTCGATGGCTATGGCATGCAGGTTGTCGAGCGCGTGCCACTGCAAATGAAGCCGCATACTGAAAACATCAGCTACCTTCGCACCAAGCAAAACCGGCTGGGCCATTTGCTGGACGTCAAGGGTGATGGCGCATGAGCCGTGACGCTCCGGTACTTGAGGGCCGGGTGGATGCCGAGGGTTTGCGCATCGGCGTGATCGTCAGCCGCTTCAATGCCGACATCACCGAGGCATTGCTGCAAGGCGCGCTGGAAGCGCTTGCGGAGCATGGCGCTGATACCGGCCAGATCAGTGTAATGCGCGTGCCAGGCGCTTTTGAGATTGGCGCCGCCGCCGCGCGCATGGCCGATTCGGGCTACCAGGCCATTGTTTGCCTGGGTTGCGTCATCCGTGGCGAGAGCACGCATTACGATTACGTCTGTCAGGGCGTCACGACTGCAGTCGGGGCCGTCGCCAACCGTGGCGATGTCGGGGTCGGTTTCGGCGTATTGACGGTGGAAACCGAGGCGCAGGCGCTGGATCGGGCAGGCGGCGTACACGGCAACAAGGGGGCGGAAGCGGCGCTGACGGCCGTGGAGATGGCGCGCCTTCTCGAAACCCTGGGAGCATAAGTGGCGAATCGGCATAAATCGCGCCAGTCGGCGCTGGAAATTCTTTACGCCTGGGAAAGCGGCGGCCGCGACCAGGAATCGATTCCGGCGCTTTTGGCCGGACGTCTGCAACAGGATGACCGGCGCAACCAGGATGAAATCTTTCTGCGCGAGGCCGTGCTGCATGTCAGCACGCACAGCGATGAACTTGACGTATTCGTGACCAAGGCCGTAGGCGGCAGGAGCCTGGACAGGCTGGGCATGGTGGAGCTGAATGTGCTCAGGCTGGCCGTGTGGGAGCTTAAGGAGCGTCTTGAGATACCTTTCAAGGTTGTCATCAATGAGGCGCTGAATCTTTCGCGCGCCTACGCCGACGAGCATTCCTGCGCTTTCGTCAACGGTGCTCTCGACCGCATCGCCAGGCAATTACGCAAGGAAGAGGCCGCCGCCGCGAGAGTCTGATGGTTTCAGAATTCGATATCATTGACCGTCTTTTCAGACAGAGCTGTGGTTTTCGCCACCCCCGGACCGTCGTCGGCAATGGCGATGACGCCTCCATTCATCAACTGGGCAAGGACGAGAACATCGTGGTCAGCATGGATATGTCGGTAGCCGGCATTCACTGGCCGGAGGACTTTCCGCTGGATGACGCCGCCGACCGCGCCGTAAGCGCCGCCTTGTCCGACCTGGCTGCCATGGGGGCGCAGCCAGCCTGGGCCTGGGTGGGCGTGCAGGCAGCAGACGCCGAATCCATCGCGCCTTTGGCTAAAGGCGTAGGCGCAGCGCTCAATCGCCACCAGGTCGAACTGGCGGGGGGCGATACCGTGCGTAGTCCGAACAACGCCCTCTCTGTCACCGTGGCGGGTCTTGCACCAGCCGGGGAAGTCATGCGGCGGGATGCGGCGCAAGATGGCGATGGCGTATGGCTGTGCGGCAGGCTTGGTTTTGCCGCCTTGGGATTGCGGCAATGGCAACAGGGCGTCCGTGACGGGATGTTCATCGACGCCTTTATGCACGTCCCCCCGATGATCGAGACCGGGATCAAACTGTGCCAACTCGGCGTGCGCTGTTGCATCGATGTCAGCGATGGGCTGCTGCAGGATGCCGGGCATATCGCCCAGGCCTCCGGCCAATGCCTGCAATTGCATATACAGGACATGCCCGGCCTCGATGAGCTTGCCAATGCCTGTTCACGGCAGCAGGCCATCGACTATGTATTGGCTGGCGGCGAGGATTACGCCCTGCTGTTGACCGCGCCTGAGAAGCTGGGCGACCGGCTTGCGGGCCTGGCCCGCCGCATCGGTCAATGCACGGAAAAACTTCCGGCTGGCGTGTGGCTGGATGGCAAACCCGTTGGCGCGAACATGAAAGGCTACGACCATTTCGCCCGCTGTCGCTAGATTCATCTGCGCCGGCCTGGGCAGCGGATGGGTTCCGGCTGCACCAGGCACGGCCGGCAGTTTGGCAGCCATCCTGCCTGGATGGGCCATCTGGCATGCATGGGGAGCGGTGGGTCTGCTGGTCGCCCTGATGCTACTCATGCCGCTTGCCTGTTGGGCATGCCGTGTCTTCTTGTCGCACGAGCCGGCCGACAAGGATCCCGGCTGGATCGTCGTCGATGAATGGCTGGGCCAATGGCTGTGCCTGCTGATCGTGTCGCTTGTCGTTGAGTTAAATGTATCCTGGCTGGCAGCCTGCTTCGCCGCTTTTCGCCTCCTTGATATCGCCAAGCCCTGGCCCATCGGCATGGCGGAGCGCATGGGACCGCCCTGGTGGTCGATTCAGGCGGACGATCTTCTGGCCGGGGCCATTGCCGGGGTCGGGCTTGCTGGCGTGGCGTTGTGGTTATGACCAGGGCCGTACTGGCGCTCAGCGAAGCCGCGCGCGTCGATCTGGCCTGCGCCGGCATCACGGCTGGCTGGCTGGTTGCTTGGCTGCGTTCGGCCGGAGTCGATGCCATCGAGGTGCGCGATCTGATGGATCATGCCTGGCGGGAAGAGCCCGGCTGGCATGTGTGCCTGGGCAGTGAAACCGAGCTATTTCGCCTGGGGCTAGCTCAAGGGCGCAGGATCGCGGCCTTTGAGCAAGGGCAGGGGTTGATTGGCGCGGAGCGGCTTAAGATCATCAATCCTGAGCGCAATGCATGGTGGTATCGCCGCAGCGAAAAACAGGACATCACGATGCTGTTGCCGCTGGGCGACGTCGCCTACCAGCGCCAGTCATGGCTGTCCGTACTAAGTGGCGGCCAACCGTTGACGCCCTTGAATGTGTTCCACGGGGAGGGTGGCGATCTGGTTCTGGAGCCGGGGTTAAGCGGGTCGATAGGAGCTCATCCGGACATGGGCGCGCTGCTCAACGATGGCGGCTACCTGCCCGAGGAGCAATTGCCGCAACTGCTCAGGCAGCACAACTGGGGCGTGCGTTTCGCCGAATCATGTACGGCGGGCGGGCTCAGTGAGCGCCTTAGCCGTATTCCTGGCGCTTCGGCCGTGCTGGACCGGGCCTGGGTGACCTACAGCAATGCGGCCAAGCAGTCGCTGCTGCATGTGCCGCGCAGGCTGATTGAAAAGCACGGGGCGGTTAGCCGCGAGGTTGTTGAGGCCATGGCCGAGGCTGGCCGGGACCGGGAAAATGCCTGCGTCGCCGTCAGCGGCATAGCCGGCCCTGATATCGACCACCAGCCAGTCGGGCGGGTGTGGGTTGCCGCGAGTCTGCCGACCGGCGCGACGCGCTCGCAATGCCTGCAACTCGACGGCTCCAGGGCGACGATCCGGGCCAGGGCCGCCATCGCCGCCATGGCCCTACTGATCAACAAACTTGCTGAATCCTAGAGAAACAACTGGAAGGCGGGGTTGGCCGTTTCTTCAACGAAAGAAAATGTCACGTCTTGCAGAAATCGATTGAATGCATCCATATCCTGTGGCGGCACCTCCATGCCGACCAGCACCCGGCCAAATGCGGCGCCATGATTGCGGTAATGAAACAACGAAATATTCCAGCGGCCAGCCAGCTTGCTGAGAAACTCCAGCAGGGCTCCGGGCCGCTCGGGAAATTCAAAACGGTAGAGTAATTCGTTTTGGGCGCTGGCGCTGCGGCCGCCAACCATGTGGCGCAGGTGCAGCTTGGCCAGCTCATTGTTGAGCAAATTGGCGACTGCATAGCCCTGGTCTATGAGTCGCCGTTCAATGGCATCGGCCTCCTCGGCTGAGCCGATACCCATGCCGACGAAGATGTGCGCCTCATCGCGGCTGGCCAGACGGTAGTTGAATTCGGTGATGACGCGCGGCCCCAGAAGCCGGCAAAAGTCCATGAACGCGCCGGGCCTTTCAGGGATGGAGACGGCGAACAGGGCTTCCCGATGTTCGCCGATTTCAGCGCGTTCCGAAATGTGGCGCAGTCTATCGAAGTTCATATTGGCGCCACTGTTGATGCAAACCATGGTTTTACCGCGTGCGCTTTCGCGCTCGACATATCGCTTCATGCCGGCCACGGCCAGCGCGCCGGCCGGTTCCACGATGCTGCGGTTTTCATCAAAAATATCCTTGATGGCGGCGCAAACCTCATCGGTGTCCACCAGCAGGACCTCATCAACATACTCGCGCACCAGATCGAAGGTATGCCCGCCGACCTGCTTCACGGCCACGCCATCAACGAATATGCCCACCTGATCGAGCACGATGCGGCGGCCTGCCGCAAGCGAGTGATACATGGCGGCCGAATCTTCAGGCTCGACGCCAATAACCCTGGTGCCGGGCGATAGATGTTTGAGATAAACGGCGATGCCAGCCGCCAGGCCGCCGCCGCCGATGGGAACAAAAACGACGTCGATATCACGCGGTGCCTGACCCAGAATCTCGGCGGCAATGGTGCCCTGGCCGGCAATGACATCAGGATCATCATAGGGATGGACGTACACCATGCCTGTCTCGTCTCTGATCTGCTCGGCGCGATCCGCGGCCTCCGAATAATTGTCGCCGGCCAGCTCTACATGCGCGCCCATGGCCCGCACCGCCTGGGCCTTGATTTCGGGCGTCGTGCGCGGCATGACGATGGTGGCCGGGCATCCGCGTTTTTTGGCGCTTAGGGCCACGCCCTGGGCATGGTTGCCCGCCGATGCGCACAGCACGCCGCGCTCGCAATCAGCTGCACTGAGGTTGGCGATTTTGTTATAGGCACCCCTGAGCTTGAAGGAAAACACTGCTTGCATGTCTTCGCGCTTAAGCAGCACCTCATTGTGCAGGCGGCCAGAGAGCTTGGGCGCTAGCTCCAACGGCGTGGTGCATGCGATGTCGTACACCTTCGCACTTTCGATGGCTGCGACGTAGTTCTTCAACATGCCGGCTTTCTACCATGGCGGGACGGGTTCGCGCCATGGCCAGTGCTCCGTCCTGAACATATCTTGTGTTTCAGCCTGTTTGGCCGGGAACTTCGCCTAGGCGCGCGAGCGCAGGACTGGCCGTGCCAATTCAAGCGAGTGCAACAACGGCGAAGGCCCGTCCAGACAGGCCCGGAGGGAGTGTCTCTCATAAGGCAGGGCAAGGCGTGTTCCGCAGGTAATGGTTGCTCCATTATTGCCAAGGAGGACAACGCAGCTCTGCCTTATGAGAGACACTCTGAAGCGAAAGATATGTTCCGGACGGAGCACTAGCGTTTGGCCGGCGCATGACAAAGAATAAGCGAATGACGCATATCGATCGCGGACTGCTTTATGGCGAGGCCTGCTTTGAAACCTTGCGCATCATCGATGGCGCGGTGTTTGACTGGCTGGCGCATGAAGCGCGCCTGAAAAGGGGACTGGACGCTTTTGGCCTGCCATTGCCGGAGGGCCTGCTTGATCGCTGCCTGGAAGCGGCCGAACGATGTGGAAGCGATTCCATCGTGCGCCTGACCGTGACCGGCGGCGTGGCCCCATGGGGCCTGAAGCCAGTCCAGCCTGCATGCCCTGGCGTCTACGTCCAGGCCAAGCTGTTTGCACCTTTGCCGCAGCCTCTGAGACTTGTGACGCTTACCTGGCCTTTTCCGTTGCGGCAAAAAATTGCCAAATTCACCGCCGATTACGCCTACACCCTGCGCGCCATGCACATGGCGCGGGTGCAGGACGAGATGGATGTCGTTATATGCAGTGAAGCAAATGTATATTCTAGCGCTTATGCAAATATATTCATGCATCGCCAGAGCTCCTGGTGGACGCCGGAAGCCGGAGCGGGGGTGCTAGCCGGGGTTGTACGCCAGGCCATTGTCGCCGGGGGTGCGGCGAAGGAGGCCGTATGCCCGCTTTCCTGGCTGGATGACTGCGACGCCATAGCATTGAGCAACAGCGGCGGGTTTATTCTACCCGTCGGAGAGGTGAACGGCCGCGTCCTGGCTCACGATCACGCCGTTTATGCCCCGTTAATCGCGCCCCTGTTGGGAAAACCGGGCGTGTCAGAGGTGCTGCCATGCGTCGCCTGATCTGGCTGGCGGTTTGCCTGCTGATTGGCGCGACTGCTTTCGTCGGGTGGCAGGTGTCCGTGCCGGTGCAGCCTTCAGCAGCCGTGGAGGTGGAGATACCCTGGGGTGCGTCCAGCAGTATGATAGGTCGCGTGCTGGCCGGGCAGGGCGTCATCGATTCAGCCTTATTGTTTCGTGCGGTGGCCAGGGTGAGTGGCAAGGCCGAGCGCCTGCAAAGTGGTTTTTACCGTTTTTCCGAGCCGTCGAGCTTGCTGGAGGTGTTGCTGCGGCTTCATCGCGGTGATGTCATGGCCTTTCAGGTGACGGTGCCGGAAGGCCTGCGTACGGATGAAATCCTGGCCCTGCTGGCGCGGGAAACGCATGCAGGCCTGAAGGACTGGCAAACGGCGCTGACTGCCTTGCTGGAAGGGCAGGAATCCGAGGGCGTGCTGCTGCCCGAAACCTACAGCTACCATAAGCCCGTTCAGCCCTCCAAGCTGCTGGCCGAAATGCTGGCGGCCCAAAAGCAATTGATCGAGGGGCTCAAGCAAGTGGATATGGATGAGTCCAATCTGCGCGCTATGGCTTCCATTATCGAGAAGGAAACTTCGCTGGATGAGGAGCGGCCGTTGGTATCGGCGGTTATTCATAACCGCCTTGAGCGAGGCATGCGCCTGCAAATGGATCCCACGGTCATTTATGGCCTGTGGCGCGAAGACGGTGCATTCTCGGGCAATCTGCGCAGGGCCGATCTGGCGCGCGATACGCCGTGGAACACCTATACTCGGCCGGGGCTGCCGCCCACGCCCATCGGTAACCCAGGGCGGGCGAGCCTGTTGGCGGCGGCACATCCGGCTGATGTGGATTATCTCTACTTCGTCGCCAACGGCATGGGTGGACACGTGTTCGCAAGCGATTTCGAGCAGCATAGTCAAAATGTGCGCCGCTGGCTGGTCATCGAACGGCGTACAGGCGGTGGACGTGGCGAGTGAGCGTGATGTGGCCATTATCGTCGTGCGCGTGCCCGATGCGATGACGGTGCGCTTGCAGGGCATTCTTGGCGGCGAGGACGGGCTGGCGACCATGCGCTGCCGCGACCCCGAGCACCGCGAGCAGCAGTTGTGGACTACGGTGCCACAATTGAGTGAGCTGCGCGCCTGGCTGGATTCGCTTCCGGCAAACCTGCAAGTAAAATGCCTGCGCGAGGAAATCATCAGCGGGGAGGATGCATGCGCGGACGGCTGATCACCTTCGAAGGCGGGGAGGGCTGCGGTAAGAGCACCCAGGTGCGGCGCACGTCCGACTGGCTGCGCAGCCGGGACGAGCGAGTGCTTACCACCTTCGAGCCCGGCGATACCTCCCTGGGAGCGGGAATCAGGCAGTTGCTGCTGTCCGGTGAGCATACGCCGGTGGCCGAAGCCGAGTTGCTGCTATTCCTGGCCGACCGGGCCCAGCATGTGCGCGAGGTCATCCAGCCGGCCCTGGCCGAGGGTTGCTGGGTATTGTGCGACCGCTATTCGGATTCGACCCTGGCCTATCAGATGGCTGGCCGCAGCCTTGAGGAGAAGGACGTGGAGTCCATGCTCCGAGTTGCCGAAGCCGGCTGCCGGCCGGCGCTGACCCTGTGGCTGGACATTGATCTTACTACCGGCATGCAACGCATGCGCGAGCGTGGTGACGGGCGCACGCGGCTGGATGATGAGTCGCATGTGTTTCACAAACGCGTGCACCAGGCGTTCGCCATGATTCATGCCCGAGAGCCAGAACGGGTCCGCCGCGTTGATGCGAGTGGGAATATTGAGACGGTTCAATATGAGATGCGCCAAGCGATATGCCGGCATTTCGCGGAGCTCGCATGAACCCACTGATTGGCCACGCGGAGGTGACTACACGTTTTCTAAACGCCTTGGGCAGCGGGACTATGCACCATGCCTGGCTGCTGCATGGTGCCAGCGGCATCGGCAAGTCGCTGCTGGCCCGGCATATGTCCTCGGCATATTTGTGCGAGACCAACCGGCGTCCGGGGGCCGCGCAAGCCGCCTGCGGCGAATGCCACGGCTGCCGCATGTTTGAGGCTGGATCTCATCCTGATCTGTTTCAGCTGGAGCTAGCTGAGAAAAAGCGGGACATCAGCGTGCAACAGGCGCGCGACCTGCTCGATTTCCTGTCGCTGAGCGGGGCCGAATCACGTCGCAGGGCTGCCGTCATTGATGATGCCGAAACCCTCAATAGGCAGGCCGCCAACGCTCTGCTCAAGGGTGTGGAAGAGCCCGGCAGCGGGCTGCTGCTCATCCTGGTATGCAACGACATGCAGCGCTTGCCGGCGACCCTGCGCTCGCGCTGCATGTTGCAGCCATGCGATCCACTTGCCGATGTGGACTGCCTGAGTGTGCTGGAGGTCCTGGATTTACCCGCATCTTGTAAAGAACTGGCGGTGCGCCTGGCTGAGGGGCGGCCGGGCAGGGTGGCATGCATGGGTAGTGAGGAGCTTGGCCGCGCCATGGCGGAGTGGTGGAAGCTGAGCGCCAACATGGCCGCCGCCGACGTCGGCGATATCGACGGCTGGATCAGCCGCTATGTGGCCAAAGCGCCGCATAGCCTCATCGTCGACGTGGTCCTGCATCATCTGGCCCCAAGGCTGGCGGGTTCCACCGGTTCATTCGATGCGCTTGACGGCCTGCACGAGGCGGCGAGCAGGATCGCCATGTGGCCAGAGACCGTGCGCCGTCACACCCTTCGGCCCGGTCCGTCATTGCTGGCGCATATGGTAGGTTTGCGTTTAGCCTTGCGCCGCGTCAACAAAGCCGCCTGAGGAAGTTTGAGATCAACATGTCCAATTATTATCTGACCACGCCGATCTACTACGTCAATGACGAACCGCACCTGGGCCACATCTACACGACCATTGCCGCCGATGTGCAGGCGCGTTATCAGAGACTGTGCGGCAAGGACGTGTATTTTCTTACCGGCGTCGATGAGCACGGCCTGAAGGTGCAGCAAGCGGCCGAATCGCGCGGCATCGCCCCTATCGAGCTCGCCGGCAAGGTGGTTGACCGTTACTTGAGCCTGTGGCCACAACTATCGATTAGTAATAATGATTTTATACGCACCAGTGAAGACCGGCATAAGGCCGCCGTGCAGGAGATGTGGCGGCGCCTGGATAAGGCTGGGGCGATCTACAAGGGCGCGTACGAGGACTGGTATTGCGTGCCCTGCGAATCGTACTGGACCGGAACGCAGCTCAAAGAGGCCGGCACCTGGGACGCCAGGCACTGTCCGGACTGCAACAGGCCGGTCGAGTTGGTCAAGGAGGAATCCTATTTCTTCCGCCTGTCCGATTATCAGCAGCCGCTGCTGGATCATATCCGCGAGCATCCAGATTTCATCGCCCCTGCTTCACGCCGCAACGAGGTGCTGCGCTTTGTTGAACGCGGCTTGAATGATCTATCCATTTCGCGCACGACATTTTCCTGGGGCGTGTCCGTGCCCGGCGACGATAAGCATGTCGTCTATGTGTGGATTGATGCGTTAACCAATTATCTTACCGGTCTTGGTTTCCCGAACGACGATGCGCTAGAGCGTTTCTGGCCCGCCGATGTGCATCTGATCGGCAAGGATATCCTTCGCTTTCACGCCATCTACTGGCCATGCATGCTGATGGCGGCGGGTCTGCCGGTCCCGAAACAAATTTTCGCGCATGGCTGGTGGACGGTGGAAGGTGAGAAGATGAGCAAGTCCAGGGGCAATGTCGTGCGCCCGGCAGAGCTGATCGATGAAGTCGGCGCGGATGTAGTGCGCTATTTCCTGCTGCGCGAGGTGCCCTTCGGCCAGGACGGGGATTTTTCGCACACGGCATTGAAGCAGCGCTACAACACCGAGCTGGCCAATGATCTGGGCAACCTGCTCAACCGCAGTCTGTCGATGTTGCACAAATACCGCGAAGGTAAACTAGGAGAAGTACAACCGGGCCAGGAGGAGGATCGGGCCCTACTTGCCGATGTTGAGTCCATGCTCAGCGATGTGGACGCGGCCATGCAGCGGCTGGCCTTTCACGAGGCCCTGGATCGTATCAATCAGGTGGTGCGCCACTGTAATCGCTACATAGAAGTGAGCGCGCCGTGGGCGCTGGCCAAATCCGGCGATGCAGGACGCCTGGACACCGTTCTGTATCACCTGGTCGAAACATTGAGGTTGGTGAGTCTCACCCTGTCGCCGTTCATGCCACAAAAGACCGCGGCCATGATGAAGCAGATCATGAACCAGGAATGTGACCCGGAGGCTTTGTCCATGCACAAGCATGGTGGCTGGGGCGTGCTCGCCGTTGGCCATGAGTGCGGCCGGCCAGAGCCCGTGTTTCCCCGCATGGATTAACAACGGGTTTTATAGATGTAGACTATCAGCCAAATCACCACTCTGAAGCACTACAGGGGAGAGGGAATGTCGGCTTTCGACCCCAGGCGAACATTCCGAATTAGCCCGGACTAGTTCTTTCCGGATGACCCGAAGAAACCCTCCTTATATGCCAGTGCTAGCAGTGCGATGATGGCGATTGCCACAAGTACAATGATTGTTGTCAATTCCATGGCTTCCTCCCGCTAATAATAACAGGTCTATTTTACAAGCCCATTGCCCATGCAACCCTATTATAGGCTGTTTTGACCCAATCGGTGGTATATCTGGTATTACATACGGCCAGTAAGACAGTGAACCACCCAGTTATTTTTTCAGGGAATCCCTGTGAGTTATTAATGGCTCCAATTCACCACGTGCGAAATTTATCACGGAGTGAAACGGCTATCCTCAGAAGGTGATTATGTCAGATTACGAGCTTGTTTCAGGCCAACGAGTCCGGGAGGTATCATCATGACGAATCACAATACGGCGCAAACGATCAGCCTCGGTTTGGTTGGGGTGGTATTGGCCTGGCTGTTATGGGCATCTCCCGCCTATGCGGCGGATAGTCAGTTCCAAGGGTTTGATGCCAATGGCGATGGAATAATTACCTTCGAGGAAATCATGGAGCATATCGAGCCTTCCGTCAGAAAGGGCTTTGATGTGCTGGACAGAAACGGGGATGGCGTGCTTTCAGATAACGATTTCGATGATGTTCGAGGCGGGATGCAAGAGCTGAGGAATTGGCTGAACGAGTTGCTAAAGCCGTTTTTGTCCCAAGAGGAGGATGAAGGCCAGTGGTTCTGACTAGTGAGATAAGTATCATATTCCAGGAATTTATGTGGGAAACAGGACTTGAACCAGTTCGGATCAATACCCGAAAACAGACATTCAATGAATGATTGATAGCGTGTGAAATGATGTGCATTTTGCCGATTCGATGAGGCCAGACGCCTTAGGCGGCTGGCCTCATACCACGTCGAACTACTGCCTGCCGTAAGACTATTGCACGATCTTCCAGGAGCCGTCCGCTTGGCGGCAGGCGGTGCCATAGGCATCCTGCTTCTGACCACCGACCATTACCTCGGTGGTGAATTCGCGACAGGGCGCAATTTCCCCGGCTGGAGACACATCATCCTCGACGTAGTAGGTGCGCGTCGGGGTTACCGTCACTTCATTGCCTGAATCCGGGTTGACCCAGGTGCTGGACTGGCCGATACGGTTGCTTTCCAGGGTTTGCCTGGCTTTCAGCTCATCCGTCTCGTCCATCGAGCGTCCGATTTCGCTGCCTGCCGCGGCGCCAAGTACGGTGCCAAGCACCGCCGCGGCCACCTTACCCTGGCCTTCGCCAAATTGTGAGCCGAGCAGGCCGCCGAGCGCGCCGCCAAACAAGGCCCCCGATTGCTGTTTGGTCTGGCAGGCGGCAAGCGGCAATGTCAGCAAACTTGCGAGCAATAATGCTGTGATCTTTTTCATGTCGAACCCTCCTTGTTAATCTATCAGGCCCAATAGCCTGAGGCCTGTAAATTATTGGGTCAATTAGATGCCCCACAATTATAGACCAATGTGACATATCTCTACATGGCGTTTATTTCAGCGCCGGGCGCAATCATTCCCCTGGGGACGCTCTGAATAAGGGCAGGAGTTCACTATTCAGACCCCCCTTAGCTAAGCGGGATTCAGGCCTTCAGGCGATGGGGTTCGGCGGGTTCCGCATCCAGGGTCAGCAAACGCGTGAATGGCTGGTGCTGATTGCGGCGGAAATGGCTGAAGCCTTTGTCGAACGAGACAATGGCGGCAATGTCCAGACGTTCGGACAACGCGATAAGCGACAGGGCGGTGATATCGGCCGGGATGCTGGCGTACTGGCGATTGAGCTCGGCGATCCTGGCGAAATCATGCGGCAACAAGGGAGGAACCCCGTATAAACCGCTGGCCAGATCCGATACAAACTCATTCTGCACGCGCCAGTCGGACGACAGCAGCCACATCACCTCGGTGACGCAAGGCATGGTGGTGACTAGTTTGGCGTGACACTGGTCAAAGAAACGGCAAATGCGGCGGTGGTAGCGATCCGACTGGCTATAAAAGGCGATTAGCGGCCCTGAATCGATAAGAGCGGATTCGTGAGTCATGGACGGCGTGGGGCTTGCATGCGCATGGCCATGATGCGCTTGCTGCGCGGCTGACTGGCCATGCCGGGATTGCCGATCAGTAAATGTCTGGGAAGTCCGCCGCGACGATCAAGAATCGATTGATTGGGCTGATGCGTTTGCCAGCAGTTGTTGATCAGGTCTTTGATGAACTGGCTGCGGGTGACTGACTCGCGGCTGAGCAATTCGGCCAGATGTTTCTCCGTCAATTTATCCAGGCGCACCGTCAACATCGACCCCTCCCGATGTATTACAGATAATACGTCGAAAATTAGCGACGTTATATGATTAATACAAGGGGCTACTTTAAGATAAGCATGCCGCCGCAAGTGCCGCTTGCGCTAGGGGGTGGTACTTCACATGCCTTTCGGCGTCAGGGCTTCCTGGCGCGATTGCCGGGGGGAAAACATCTTCCTGATGTCTTCCAGAACCATGTAACCTACGGGTACGAGGAACAGGGTGAGGAGCGTGGCGAAAAGGATGCCAAAACCGAGCGATACAGCCATCGGGATGAGGAACTGGGCTTGGGTGCTCTTTTCCAGCAACAGCGGAAAAAGACCGGCGAAGGTGGTCAAGGACGTCAGCAGGATGGGCCGGAAACGGGCCACGCCGGCCTTGCTGACGGCCTCGTCCAAGCTCATGCCTTCACGCCGGCGCCGGTTGATCCAGTCGACCAGTACAAGGCTGTCGTTCACCACTACTCCGGCAAGCGCCAGAATACCCATCAGGCTCATCAGGCTCAGGTTCATGTCCATCAGCATGTGCCCCAGGAGAGCGCCGACCACACTGAAGGGAATGACCAGCATGACGACCAGAGGCTGCACGTAGGAACGAAACGGGATGGCCAGAAGCGTATAAATGGCAAATAGGGCGAAAGCGGTGCCAAAGGCCAGGCTGCCGAAAGACTCGCGCTGCTCGCGCAACTCGCCTTCGAAACTGTAGCGCACGCCGGGATAGTGCACGAGAAGCTCCTTCAGGAAGCCTTCCATGTCCGCCGCGATAGCGGGCACATCCGTGCGCTCCTTGTCCACATCCGCCGAGACGTTGACCACCCGCTGACGATCAACACGGCGAATGGTGGAGAATCCATGTCCCATCTCAACCCGGGCCACATTGGCGAAAGGCACCTCCACGCCTGAGGAAGTTCGGATTCGCATCGTATCCAGGCTGCCGACACTGCGGCGCTCGGACTCCGGATAGCGCACCATCACCCGCACATCATCCCGCCCGCGTTGTATGCGCTGCGCCTCAGCCCCAAAAAATGCCTGGCGCACTTGCCTGCCAAGATCGCTTGCCGACAAACCAAGCAGTTCCGCCTCCGGCCGCATGCTGAGCTCGATCTCCGGCTTGCCATCCTCGAAACTGTCCTGGATATCGAATATGCCTGGATACTCCTCAAGGCGGCTTCGTACGGCCTCCGCCACCTCGGCTAGCTCGGAGAAATCCTGGCCGGCCAGTTGCACATCAATGGGATCGCCGCCGCGGCCGATTTCAGCCCGGAAAGAAAGCTCCTTGGCACCCGGTATGGCGCCGATGGCCGTGCGCCAGGCCTGCACGATCTCGGAAGTGGTTACATCCATCGTGCGTTCCTCGGGCGGGACCAGCTCCAGGCTTACCTGTCCTACTTCGGAGCTTCCCCGCCCACCGGGCGGGATCGACCTTCCGCCCGACCATCCAGTGTTGACGAGAATATTGCGCACGACGGAACGCCCTTCCTCATCAACGTATCTGTCCCTGAGAGACTCGCTCGCCTTGGTCATGGCGGCGATATGGCCGGCTGTGACTTCCTCAGCCGTACCAGCCTGCATGACCAGCGTCGCCCGCGCCGTCTCACTCTGTACGCGGGGAAAAAAAGTAAAACCGTATCGGCCGCTGATCGCAAAGCTGACAATCACGAACGAAACGGCAACGAACAGCGCCAGGGTCAGGTAGCGCCGTTGAAGCGCCCGATCCAGCAGGGGGTGATATACCGTACGGATGGCACGCTCCAGCCCATCGGCCACCCGCCGCTGCATGCGTGCCAGGGCGCCCATATGGTCTCGCCCGGTATTATTAACCCTCACGTGGCGCATATGCGCCGGCAGGATCAGCTTGGACTCCACCCATGAGAACAGCAGAACAGGAATGACGATGAGTGGGATTTGCGCAAAGATCGGACCGCGGCGGCCCTCCATGATCAGCAGGGGCATGAAAGCCACCACCGTCGTCAGCAGGCCGAAGGTAACCGGCACGGCGACCTCCTGCGCACCGCGCACGACCGCGCCAATCGATTCCTCAGCCTGTTTCAGGTGCGTGTAGATGTTCTCACCGGTGACAATGGCGTCGTCCACCACGATGCCCAGCACCAGGATGAAGGAGAACAGGCTGATGATGTTGATGGTTACCCCCAGTTCGGGCATCAGGGCCAGCGCTCCCATGAAACTGATGGGAATGCCCACGCACACCCAAACCGCCACGGAAAGCCTGAGAAACAGGGCCAGGATGAGGAAAATCAGCAGACCGCCCTGCCAGGCGCTGTTCAGCAGTGTGTTCAGGCGCAACTGCACAATGCGCGAGCGGTCACGCCAGTAGTCGAGGGTTACGCCTGGAGGCATCTGGGCCTGCATCTCGGTTACATAGTTTTTAACCGCCCGGCCGATGTCCAGGGCGCTCTGGTCACCGGTGCGGTAGATGTCGATAAGGCTTGCCGGCCTGCCGTTGAAAGCCGAATGCAGCGGATCCTCCTCGAAACCGTCACGGATGGTGGCGATATCTCCCAGGGTTAGGCGCGTGCCATCCGGGCGCGTTAGCACCACGATGCGGGCAAAGTCTTCGCCCACGTATGCCTGACCTTTGGTGCGCAAGAGTATTTCACCGCCGCCGCTGCGGATGGAGCCGGCGGGCAGGTCCACTGAGGAACGCCGCACGGCCTCCACCACGGCATCGAAGCTCAGGCCATAGCGGTTCAGGGTGCGTTCGCTGACCTCCACGGCGATTTCCGGCGCGCGCACTGCACTCAACTCCGCCTGGCTCACTTCCGGCAGTGCCGTAAGATCGTCTCGCACGCGCTCGCCCAGGGTGCGCAACTGCTGCTCCGGAAGGTCTCCAGCTACCACCACGCTGATAACCTCGCGCCGGAACTCCACCACGCCGAACACCGGGCGCTCGACTTCATCGGGAAAGGTCGTGATGGCATCGACCCGTGTCTTGATGTCATCCAGGGTGTTCCGGACATTTTCACCCTTTTCCACCTCGACACGGATGCGTGCCAGGCCTTCTCTGGAACTGGAGGCGATCTCCTTGATGCCATCGACATCGGCGATGGCTTCCTCGATGCGCACCACCAGAGCCTCTTCCACTTCGGCGGGGGTCGCCCCGCGGTAGCTCATGGAGATGGTGACGGCATCACGCTCAAACTCCGGGAACACCTCCAGCGGAATGCGGTCGATCAGCGACCAGGCGCCCAGGGCAAGAATGATCACCATCAGCAGGTTCGCGGCCACCTCGTTGCGGGCGAACCAGTCAATCATTCCTTTCACGGCTTTTGCTCCCTCGTCGCATCCGCCGCTCCGGTTGCAGGGACCTCCTCACCATGGATGCGCACCGCCGCGCCGTTGGCTGCAAAGGGCAGGGGGGTGAGGGAGATACGCTCACCACCGCTCAGGCCGGAGGCGACGACCACCCGGTCACCGTCTGACCACACCACTTCCACTACCCGGCGCTCGATACGTTTATCGTCGCTGATCACAAGCACCCGGCTGGCATCCTCCAGCGTCTGGCGCGGCAGAACGAAAACATCACGCAGGGTCCTGCCCGTAATCTCCGCTTCCACAAACTGGCCGACCTTAAGGGGAGGCGTGTCGCCACGGCGGGCATACGGATCGTCCACCTGGGCCACCACGAACAGTTGACGGCTGGCGGTATCGATGGCCCCCTCGGTACGCATGATTCTGCCCTTCCAGCTGAAGACGTCCCTCCCCAGGCGGCTGTGCAGGACGACCGAAGGCCCTTGCGGCTTTACTACCGGGGTTTCACCACGGTAATGCTCCGGCAGCTCAACGAACGCCAGCTGATCGTCGGCAATGGGCAGCCGCACTTCCACGTAATCCACCGCGTACACATCAGCGAGCACCGTGCCCGGCGAGACGTATTGCCCCACGTCCGCGCGCTTTTCCAGCACCCTGCCGGCATAAGGGGCGAGGATGCGCGTGCGGGCCAGGTTGGTCTCGGCTTGCTGTAGCCGTGCCTCGGCTGCAGCCACATCGGCGCGGGCCGTCTCCATCTGCGGCAAACGCAGCACCAGATCGGTAGGCTCGCCGGCAAGGCCCAGTTTCTCCCAGTCACGACTGGCCTGGCTTGACTGCGCCTCTTCCTCGGCCAGTGCCAGGCGGGCGCGGGCGAGCTCGGCACTGGCCACAGTGGCGGCATTTTCGTAGTCAGCTGGATCGATGGTGAGCAGTTGTTCGCCGGATTCGAAGAAACCGCCATTGCGGAAGTTGGGGGCGATCCATAGCACGCGCCCGGACACCTCGGGAATCAGTGTGCTCTGCGTGCGGGGCAAGACCGCGCCCTGGCTGCGGATCAGAACGGGAAAATCTTCCGGCATCACGGTCAGCGCTTCCACCACTGGCTCCATGGGCGGCGGCGTGCGGCGCTCGGCCTCGGGGCCCGTGGCAATCAGCGCCATCCCGGCAGCCAGTCCGGCCAGCAGGATGGCCACAGGCAGGATGCGAGCCCATGTTGTCATTTTTCACTCTCCATATCGTTTTCCGGCGCAATAAAGTCGCCACCCAGGGCCAGGTACAGGTTGACCCTATTATCGAGGCGTTCACGCGCCGTGCGCAGGTAGGTACTTTCGGCGGTAAAGGCCCGCCTCTGAGCCTCCAGCAAGGTCACCATGTCGGCAAGCCCCCGTCCATAGCTGTCGAGCGCCAGGTCGGCAGCCTCTCCAGCCTCTGCGGAGGCTTTGGCGAGCGCCTGCTCCTGCTCGGTCAGGTAGGTCTCGGCGGCCAGGGCCGACTCTACCTCGCGGAAGGCGTTCAGAATCGCCTGGGCGTAAAGTTCGATCGCTTCCCGGTCGCGGGCTTCGGCCAGCGCCAGCTCGGCCGAGAGCCTGCCTCCCGTAAACAGAGGTTGCGTGAGGTCCGAGACAATGCTCCACACCAGGTAATCCCAGTCGAGCAGGTTGCGCAAGGTATCGCTGGCCGTGCCACCTGCGGCAGTGAGTTTCAGGGACGGCAATCTCACCCGGCGCGCCTCGCTCACTCGCGCGCTTGCGGCTTCAAAACGTTTTTCCCCTGCCACGAGATCGGGGCGGCGGCCCAGCAGGTCGGATGGTATACCGGCTGGAATGTCCCGGCTTAGCCTGGGAAGGGATAGCTCAGCCGCGGCAATCCCGGCCAACGGGTAACGGCCCAGGAGCGTTTCCAGCGCACGCGCGGCGGCGTCCCGCACCTGCCGCCGCATGGCAAGATTGCTCTCGGCCGTAGCGGCGTTCTCCCGCGCCAAGTGCATATCCAACGCAGTGGAAAGGCCGGCGCGGTAGCGCTCCTCGACCACATCCAGGCTGCGCTGGAAACTTGCAACTGTGCGCGAGGCCAATTGCTCCTGCGCATGTGTTTCGGCCAGCAGGAACCAGTCGCGCGCCACTTCGGCGGCAAGCGACAGCCGCGCGCCGCGCCAATCCGCATGCGCGGCCTCGAAATCCCTGATGGTGGCCTGGCTTCCGGCCCGGATCCGCCCCCACACATCGATCTCCCAGCTCGCACTGGCATCCAGGCCATAACTGGTGACGGCGCGGGCGCTGCTGGCCGACAGGCCCGATGGGGCTCGTTTGCTGCGCGCTGCACTCAGTCCCAGATCGATTTCCGGCAGGCGCGCCGCGCCGGCAATGCGGGCCTGTTCCCTGGCTGCTGACAGCCTGGCTGCGGCGGCTGTCAGGTCATGGTTGGCCGTAACCGCCTCGGCAACCAGGGATTCAAGGCGGGCATCGCCAAAATCGGCCAGCCAGCCCCGATCGGAAAGCGCCGCCGGGGAAATTTCAGTATCGAGTGCACTCCATTGCGCCGGCGTCTCGGGCAGGACGGGGGAGGGCGGCAGCGCGGAAGCGCAACCCGCCAGGGGAATGGCCAGGACCGCCATGCGCTTAAGCATTTCGGCAGCCGGCCCCACATGGTGCAGTTGGCGTAGACGTTTTCCTTTGCATCGGCTGATACGGTGCCAGACGGGCAGGGCGGTGTGAAGCCGCCTGAAATACGATTCGCATCCCTGGCTTTTGCCGAATCTCAGAGTGGGAGTGCCTGGCCGAGCACGCGCAAAGGGGCACCCGCCGCTTGGAGCTCATGACCGGACTCCACCGCCTCGATACGCAACCGGGCGATACCTTGCACCTCGCCATCGGCCGTTCGCGCCAGGGAGGTGATCTCGCCCATCTTGCCTCCAGCTTCTACCGCGCATGGCAGGCTTTCAACCGCTGCATTCAGGCCGACGTGGTACAAGCGCCACTTGATCTGGCCGCGCCAGTGCATGCGGCTGGTCACCTCCTGGCCGACATAGCAGCCCTTATCGAAGTTGACGCCATGGCGCTCGATCAAGTTGGCGTTCAAGGGGTGGGTGGATTCATCCCAGTCAACGCCCAAGCGGGGAAAGCCATGCACAATGCGCGCCGCCTCCATGTCCTCCACGGTAATTTGATGACCCAGGCGGCGGATGCATGAAACAGTATCGGCTTTCGCGCAGACAACCCAGACGCCATCCGTTGCCGCCATGGGCAGCCGTAGGGAAAAAGTATCGTGTTCGGCTGATGCTGCCGTGTCATTTATTTTCATCGTTGGCACGGGTAAGCCGCAATCGGCCAGCACCGCATCCGTGCCTGGCCCCTGCACGGCAAACACGGCCAGAGCATCGACGATGCCGATACGCGCCTCGAAACCGACGGCGAAACGGCGCAAGCGCCCAACCAGCGCTTCAGCCCTGGACGATTCGCTGATGATCAACAACTCGCCGTTGTGGCCTTCAAGGATGCGCATATCGGCCACGGGCTTGCCTTGCGGCGTCAGCACGGCGGCGTAGATACCCTGCTCAGGCGTGAGCAAGGCCATATCCTGCGTGAGCTGCCCTTGCAGATAGTCCCTGATGGCGGGGCCGGACGCCTTGATGACGGCCAGGTTGTCGAGTAGGGCGCAGGCATGGTTTTCGCGCAGCAGCCCTGCTGCTTCAGCGGGGAGTTTCGCGATCGCTCGTGTCGTCATAGACTCCGAAAACTCTTACACTTGATATCCGACTAATTTAGTCGATTATAATGGGCGTTCGTCGCCAATGGCGCAAGATGCCCTCGAGGGAGTCGAAATGGAACACACTGAGTCTGGACACACGATGCGCGTCGCTGACGCATGCCAGCCGTTCCCCAATTCACGCAAGGTCTATGTGGAAGGATCGCAGCCGGACATCCGCGTGCCGATGCGCGAAATCAGCCAGAGTCCGACGCATACCTCGGCTGGGCCGCAGACCAATGCGCCGGTGCTGGTATACGACACTTCCGGCCCCTTTACCGATCCAGACATCGACATTGATCTCAGCCAGGGCATTCCAGCGCTGCGCCAATCCTGGATCGAGGCGCGCGGCGACACCGAGGAGCTTGGCGATCTAAGCTCACAATACGGCCGCCAGCGCCGTGATGATGCCGAACTTTCAGCTTTGCGCTTTGCTCATACGCGCACGCCGAAGCGGGCCAAAACCGGCGGTAATGTCAGCCAGATGCATTACGCCAGGCAGGGCGTCATCACGCCGGAAATGGAATTCGTCGCCATCCGCGAAAACCAGCGGCGCGAGCATTTGCGCGAGATCGGCTCCCAGCATCCGGGCCAGAGCTTTGGCGCCGCCATCCCGCCGGTGATTACGGCGGAATTCGTGCGCGACGAAGTGGCCAGGGGCCGGGCCATTATTCCCGCCAATATCAATCATCCCGAATCCGAGCCGATGATCATCGGGCGAAATTTCCTGGTGAAAATCAACGCCAATATCGGCAACTCGGCGGTTGTTTCCTCCATCGACGAAGAGGTGGAGAAGATGAGCTGGGCCATCCGCTGGGGCGGGGACACGGTCATGGATCTTTCCACCGGCGACAATATCCATGAGACGCGCGAATGGATCGTGCGCAACAGCCCCGTGCCCATCGGCACGGTGCCGATCTACCAGGCGCTGGAGAAGGTGAATGGCGTGGCCGAGGACCTGACGTGGGAGATTTTCCGCGACACCCTGATCGAGCAGGCCGAGCAGGGGGTGGATTATTTCACCATCCATGCCGGTGTGCGCCTGCCCTTCGTGCCGCTCACGGCCAAACGCATGGCTGGCATCGTGTCGCGCGGTGGCGCGATCATGGCCAAGTGGTGCCTGGCACATCATCGGGAGAGTTTTCTCTATACGCATTTCGAGGACATTTGCGAGATCATGAAAGCCTACGATGTCGCTTTTTCGCTAGGTGACGGCTTGAGACCTGGTGCGATTGCCGACGCCAACGACGAAGCCCAGTTCGCCGAGCTTGAAACTCTGGGCGAGCTGACCCAGATCGCCTGGAAGCATGATATCCAGACTATGATCGAGGGGCCGGGACATGTTCCCATGCAGCTAATCAAGGAGAATATGGACAAGCAGCTGGAGTGTTGCGGCGAAGCGCCGTTTTACACTCTGGGGCCGCTGACCACCGATATCGCGCCCGGTTATGATCATATCACCTCCGGCATTGGCGCGGCGCAGATCGGCTGGTATGGCTGCGCCATGCTGTGCTATGTCACGCCCAAGGAGCATCTCGGCCTGCCCGACCGCGACGACGTCAAGACCGGTGTGGTCACCTACAAGATCGCCGCTCACGCCGCCGATCTGGCCAAGGGCCATCCGGGCTCGCAGGCGCGCGATGATGCGTTGTCCAAGGCGAGATTCGAGTTCCGCTGGCAGGATCAATTCAACCTCAGCCTGGACCCGGACACGGCGCGTTATTTTCACGACGCGACGCTGCCGAAGGAATCGGCCAAGCTGGCGCACTTCTGTTCCATGTGCGGTCCCAAGTTCTGCTCCATGAAGATCACGCAGGAGGTGCGAGAATATGCCGAGGAGCATGGCTACAGCGGCGACGCGCGGCATGCCATCGAGGCGGGCATGGATGAGAAATCAGAGGAATTCAAACACAGTGGCGGCCAGATTTACCGGCGCGGCTAAGCTAATCAACTCTACAAAGGTGTGGCAATGACCCAGCAGGCAAAAGACATCATGAATCCGAAACCGCCGTATTGCGGCCTGGATACTAAAATTGAAGAGATATCGCGGCGCTTCTCCGAGGAAAGCCTGAGTGGCTTGCTGGTGCTCGACGAGGAGAACCGCCTGATGGGCGTGATCACCGAAAACGACCTCATCGAGCAACAGCAAAACCTGCACATCCCGACCGCCGTGGCGGTATTCGACATGGTCATTCCCATCGGCGAAAAGCGCTTCGAGGATGAGCTTGAGCGGCTCAAAGCCATGACGGCCGGCGACCTGGTCAGCGGCGAGGTGCAAACAGTTGCGCCTGATGCCTCGCTGCAGGAGGTAGCCAGCATCATGACCGGCGAGAAGATGCACCATCTGCCGGTGGTGGACGGCGATGCCGTCGTCGGCATGATCACCAGCCACGACGTGGTGGTGGCCTTGGCCAAATCACACTGAGTCAGTCCATGCGCCTGGCCAGCGAGGCGGAAACCCGCCGGGCCGCCGCCGATCTTGCCAAAACCCTGAAATCTGGAGATGTTGTCGCCCTGCAAGGCGAGCTGGGCGCAGGCAAGAGCGTATTCGCCCGCGCCCTGATGCGCGCCCTGGGCGTAAATGATGCAGCCATGCCGAGTCCCACCTTTACCCTGATTCAGACCTATGAAGGGCAGGGGTGCAAAATCGCGCACATGGACTGGTACCGCCTCGAATCCGCCGAGGAAATCGAACTACTCGGCGTGCGCGAATATTTTCAGCCGCCGTGGATTTGCCTGATCGAATGGCCTGAACGGGCTGAATCCCTGATACCACCCGACGCCATCCATGTTCGGCTCGCTTGCATCGCCGGCGACGCTGATGCCCGTTTCCTGGAATTGTAAGTGCGCTGGCTTCGGGAAAAGTGTTTCTGCGAATTGGTTATATTCGCATAATATTATAGTACGGTAGCGAACAAACGTAGCTAAAACACTCCACTCGGACTCCACTCAAATTCCACTCGACCTCAGAGTAAGATAATTTCTCATCGATACATTAGTGACCATCCACGTCACTCATCCCTGCAAAAATACGTCAGTAAAAAAGCCAAATGTGCCATAGATATTGCATTGTTAATGGCATGTATTTTGCTTCTATAACCACTTGCAGATAGGCAAAACTGTAGATTTGTCTGTTAATGCGAGGATGGCGAATGATTAAATTTTGGCGTAGTCATGCAAAAGAAGAAAAGGGATTCACCCTTATCGAGTTAATGATCACAGTGGCTGTTATTGGAATCCTGGCAGCCATTGCTATCCCTCAATTTAAGATTTACCGCTATAATACCTTCAACGCCACCGCACAAAGTGATCTGCGCAATTTGAGAGTTGCTGAGGAGTCACTGTTTGCTAATTTTCAGCAATACGGGACAACTGTTACTGCAACTGGCACGGCAGGATCGGCAGGAGCTGGTGTCATCCTGACCGTGGCAGCAGCTTCACCCCAGGTGGCAACAAGCGATAATGCTGCAGGCTCACCTGAAGAGGTATATATCGGCATTAGTAGCGGCATAAACATCTTTGCCAGCACAGATGTTAGCGAGGCTTCTTTTATCGCTGTAGCTGGCCATGTGCAAAGCACCAGAGATTATGCTGCCGATTCCGACTCGGAGTATGTAAGCCGGGCGGACAAGACGCCAGGCGCTGTCACAACTGACCCAGGCACCGCTTCAACGATTGCTTTTGATGACATAATCGGCTCAAACAATGGTGAGGGAAATCTCTACACGAGACTGTAGAATCAATTCTTAAATATAATGCCGCATAATGTGTAGGAGTCCAGCCCACTGGACTATGTTAGGTTGTTATAAAGACCTCACGCCGCCCGGCGTGGGATAGGATGGCCAGCCTAATAAGCAGGCAACCTAAGCTCTGCGGACTCTTGATACACAAAACCGAAATAGGCGATGGTGGATTCCTTAAAGAAAAGGGGACAGGCACTTTAAAGAGATTGGCAGGTGCTTAGATTCCTTAGTTCGATTTCACGGCTCTTTGAGCTGCCCTGGTGGTTTTCTTCAATCGATACGTCGTAGATATCGTCGATATAGCTGACCTTGATGTCGTAATTGTACCCAGCTCGCGTTTTGAGCAAGGTTTCATGGCTGATCGAACTCCTGGAGTTGGCAAGAAACGAGGAGTTGGAAAACACAAAGACCATATAGCTCAGCTCGTTTGGCGATATGCCGACATCGATAGAGGGCGCCTTCAATTTAACAGTGCCCTGGTATTCGGGCGTGCAATCCGCGTTGACGCTGAAGATGTCAACTGCCGCACGAACCTTTGAGAAGATTGAGCCGGAATCTGTCTCAGTTTGTATATGCAGATTCTTGCCCATGGTATTGGGGTAGGGCCTCAGTCCTGCGCAGCCACTCAGCAGGCCCACGATCAGAAGCGCTCCGGCGATGCGCCGGCCCATGATATGGGTGGAGGTTTTCACGAGGCTCTCTGTTTTGGCGACAGGCGATCTACTGCGTGAGGTCCGGACAACCGACGTTCTTGCCCGTGCTCCATCCCTCGACAGCCTTGATAAGAGTCTTGTGCCCTATAGCCGGACGGTACATGTCGATCCGTGTCTTGTTTTCTTCGATGGGATAGGCATCGGCAACCAGCAGGAAGTAACCGCCTGCGGGCTCCTCATATACCTTCAGGGCGTTATCGGTATGGTGCTGCACGTGCAGCTCGACTTTTTCCCTGCCCAGCAGGACGGTCGGCTTGTAGGTGACAGTGTACGTGCTGACGACCGGCCCGTACTTACCGGGGGTCGACGAGGTCGTGGTAACCGTTTTATTCAGGCACGCAGGGGCCTTCTTGTTGAATGTTTCGGCTACGGCCTGGAAGGGACGGTCCACCTCGAACGTCGCCACTTCGCCCGTCATGGCCTTGGGTGCGGCCTTGCGGAACTCGTCCGCTGTCAGCGGCATGCTCCCGCAGCCGGTCAGCATGGATACAAGACCTGGAATAAGGATTGATATTGCGATGAGCTTCTTCATGGTAGCCCTCCTGGAAAGCTATGTTATGGCGTGCGCCACTAACTATTTATCGCAAATTTGCCATGAATGTTTAGCGGTTTTCTTCGGCCAACCATCTTGTAAGGAAGGTCTTTGATTACCTGCGGTAGTGATCCGAGCTTATAGACCCACTGTTTTCGCATGACAAGCGCGGAATGGGAAGAATGGTCATCGTGAATGCCCCCGGCTAGGCTCGCGCTCATGCATCCAAACCTTTGGTATCCCTATACGCCTGTAAGACCATCGGGGCCGCACCGGCCGATGCTTCGCATCAAAAGTGCTGCGGGGTCATATCTGATCGCGGAGGACGGCGGGCGCTTTATCGACGGCAATGGCTCCTGGTGGGTGAGCAACCTTGGTCATCAGCATCCGCGCCTGGTGGCAGCTCTGAAACAACAAGCAGATCAAATGTGCCATGTATCGCTGGCTGGCATCACGCACGAGCCCGCCGAAGCCCTTGCCGAGGCGTTGGTAGAAGTTGCGCCTGAAGGGTTGGCACATGTGTTTTACACCGACGACGGTTCCACGGCCATTGAGGTAGCCGTGCGCATGGCACTGCAATACCACCAGCAAACCGGCAACCCCAAACGTAATCGATTCATCGCCCTGGAGGGCGCTTTCCATGGTGAAACGGTCACATCCGCGTCGCTGTCCGACATGCCCGTGTTTCACCGGTCGCTATCGTGCCTCGCCTTTGATTGCGAGCGCATTTCCTCGCCCGGAATTAATGAAGAATCAGCTTTAATAGGGCTCTCCAATTTACTGATAGAAAAAGGAAAAGATATCGCAGCGCTTCTTATCGAGCCACTCGTGCAGGGGGCGGGCGGCATGCTGATGCACTCGCCGCGTTTTTTGCGCGAAGCCAGAAGGTTAACGCGCGAACATGGTGTATTGCTGATTGCCGATGAGGTGTTTGTCGGCTATGGCCGCACGGGTGCGATGTGGGCCTGCGACCAGGCCGGCATCACACCGGATATCCTGTGCACGGCCAAGGGATTTACCGGCGGTATGCTGCCGATGGCTGCCACCATGGCCACGGATGAGATATATCAGGCCTTTGTCGACAGGGAAGGGGAGCCCAGCCGCACCCTGCTCTATGGCCATTCCTATTGCGGCAATCCGCTGGCCTGCGCCGTCGCTCTGGAAGTGCTGAAGGTTTATGAAGACGAGGCGATCATGGAAGGCATCGCCGCGCGTGGAGAAATCCTGCAAGTAGGGATTGAGCAACTGGCTGCCATAGATGGCGTGACAAACCCGCGCCGCACCGGCCTGCTCGCCGCCATCGATCTGCCGCCGATGAGCGAGCAAGGCTATAAAGACCCGGTGGGCTGGCAGGTCTACGATGAAGCATTGAAGCGCGGGGCCTACCTGCGCCCACTGGGCAATGTGCTGTATTTCGTGCCCGCCTTGAACATGCCTTTGGATGTCCTGGACCGCTTGATGCAAATCACCTATGAAGCCACGGAACGGGCCTTGAACGTTAACTAAATTATGAAATTTATAACTGTAATCCAATCAATGCGGATTCCATTTCTGGCTTTAACTCCCGTTTGTGTGTTTTTGGGCGTAAGCACCGTCGTTGCAAACCAAGTAGATGTTAATGTGGATTTGCTAGTTCTAATACTGCTTGGGGCGCTGTTAGCGCATATTAGTGTTAACGTTCTTAATGAATATTTTGATTTTAAAAGTGGCCTAGACTTCGCAACGACAAGAACGCCATTCAGCGGAGGAAGTGGCGCATTACCGAAGAACCCAGAAATGGTGAATGCTGTACTTGCCGTTGGTGTGACTTCATTAATTGCCTCCTTGGTGATTGGAATTTTCTTTATCTGGGAATACGGTTTAGGTATTGCGCCGATCGGTATAGTCGGCTTGATCCTGATAATTACCTATACGGAGTGGATAAACAGATATCCTTTTCTCTGTCTTATTGCACCTGGTATTGGTTTTGGATTCCTTATGATTGTAGGTACTCAGTTTACATTGGAGGGAGAGTACACGCGGCTGTCCTGGCTTGCTGCAGCCATTCCATTTTTTCTTGTAAACAATCTTTTATTGCTCAATCAATTCCCAGATATTCAAGCTGACTCCAATGTAGGTCGTAGGACTTTTCCAATCGCCTATGGAACAGAAAACAGCAACTTGATTTACGGCTTTTTTATATTGGCAACAATTTCGGTAATTGTGATTTGTATCTTGATGGGTTATTTCCCTGCACTAGGTTTTATAGCATTACTGCCAATGCCTCTCGCTTTTTTCTCCTTAATTGGAGCAATAAAACATGGGGAAACTATAGGGAACTTTCCTCAATATCTTGGGGCGAATGTAGCTGTAACAATACTAACGCCACTGTTGCTTGGGGTATCAATAATATTTGGCTAACTAATATCTTCCAGCGGACACCACGAAGCGCTGCAGTTGAACCTCGACACTTATTATTACCGCTGAAGCCCTACAATCGTCGGACGAGATATACGGAAACGCCCTGCCAAGGCCGTAACTTCCCAGTGCCCCATTTTCCAAAAACGCCATATCTCCTCCCGGGCAGTTGGCGTTATCCCAAACCTATTCTTTACTCATTTCCGTACGCACAGAACCTCCTCAAGTCGGAAGTCCTGTATTCAAGGCGGACATATAAGTGCTATACAGAAAAAATCCTTGTGCATAATATGCACGGAAATATGCCTAATAACGATGAGCAGTGACGTGTGCGTTGCCATATCTCTGAAATTCAAGACATCACATGCAATGAACAAGGATTACGTTGCCGAGTTTGGCGGACGGTTGAAGAAGGTTGGCCTGCATGCCTGATATTGTGGGGAGGGGCCCCTACAGTCAGTTGGTAAAATTGGCGGCCTCATCGCCATGTGTTGTTGCTACTGGAGCGGAGCTAAAGAACACCCTGTGCATTACACGCGGAAGTGATGCCTTTCTTTCTCCATGCTTCGGTGATCTGGGTCTTTTGGAAAACCTTGTGGCCGCACGGACATCATATGCATCACTTATGGAACACCTTGAAGTCAGACCGATGGCCGCTGCCTGCGATATGCACCCTGATTTTCAGTCAAGCCGGTTAGCCGAGGATATTGCACTGCAATATGAAATACCGCTTTTCCGAATCCAACATCACCATGCCCATATTGCCGCTGTCATGGCCGAATACGGTCTGGATGGTCCTGTCATAGGTCTGGCACTGGACGGTTCGGGTTATGGCACGGACGGCACGAGCTGGGGTGGCGAGTGCCTGCAAGTAGATCAAGCGGGCATGCAGCGTGTGGGACGGCTTAGGCCCGCATCACTTCCCGGCAATGATGTTGCCAGTCGTGAGCCGTGGCGCATGGCCACCGCCTACTTATTTGAGGGCATGGGATCGCAGGCGGAAGATATTCTCAAGAAGCTGTTCCCCGACGAAGAACGAATTGCGGCTGTATTGCAGATTTGCAGCAGCCGCTTGTGTCGAAAAACCAGCAGTGCCGGCCGGCTGTTTGATGCCGCAGCAGCCATTATTCTCGGCCATACCATCAATGCCCATGAAGCGGATGCCGCCGTCAAATTGGAGGCGACTGCCGGGGCGGCTGTGCATGATAAGCCTTACGACTTTGAGGTATTTCGACGCGACGGCATGTGGGAGTTGGACTTTTCAGAAACCCTGTGCGCCATTGCTGATGAGAAATTGCGTGGCACACCGCCCGGAGAAATGGCTGGAAACTTCCATGCAACATTGGCTAATGGCCTTGCCCAACTGGTTTCGAAGGCCGTTGATCAGGCGGGAGTTCCCGATGTTGTGCTCTCGGGCGGTTGCATGGCCAACCGGCTTCTCAGCCGCTTGCTGAAAGAGCGATTGGCCGTGTATGGCTATCGCGTCTGGCTTCCGGAAATACTTTCGCCCGGAGATACCGCTATCAGCCTCGGCCAAGCCTGGGTGGTTCAGAAAAGCTGGCTGGAGCTTATTGGCTACTGACCATCTTCGCCCCGGGGAGCCCGAGATCGGCAGCCTCAAAGGTGGACGGCTGAATACTTTGAGTGCCAAGCCAAGCGTGCCGCTCTGCCACCTCGGAGAGTAAAATGATAAGCGCGCGAGCCTTTGCGGTGCAGCACGATCCGATCAGTGGCCGTTGCCTCAAAAACGGACGACCATCCGCAGCCGTAGACCTCACTGACGATCAGGATCATTGACCCCTGTGTGGCTTATGATTTGTACTTGCACTACGGATGCATGAATTATCAATTTGTGAGGGCATCGTGCAGATGCTGCAGGAAAGAGCCGAGTCGGAGCACTTTTCGCGTGTGAAAGTGGTCTGGCTGGAAATCGGACCACTTGCCGGAGTAGAGCCTTTAGCCCTGCGATTCGGCTTCGATGCTGTAACCAAGGGCACCATTGCCGAAGGTGCGCGGCTGGAGATTATTGACGTGCCCGGGCAGGCTTGGTGTCTGGCCTGTGCCAAACAGGTAAGCATGAAACAGCGCTCCGATGCCTGCCCGGAATGTGGCGCTTATCAATTACAGGTCACCGGCGGAGAAGAACTCAGGGTTAAGGAACTGGAGGTAATCTGATGTGTACATACTGTGGCTGCGGCCAGCCCGACACACACCATCATCATGATCATCACGATCACGAGCATGGAACGGATGAAAGCGTACGCCGCATCAGGATCGAACGGGACATCCTGTCCAGGAACAATGCCTTTGCTGCCGGCAACAGGGATTATTTTGCGCAGCAGGGGATTCTGGCCCTGAATCTCGTTTCCAGTCCCGGTTCGGGCAAGACGACCTTGCTCGTGCGCACCATTGAGACCCTTGGATTGCCGGCTGCGGTGATCGAGGGTGACCAGCAAACCAGCCTCGATGCCGAGCGCATCCGGCAGACCGGCGTACCCGTGCAGCAGATTAATACCGGCAAGGGCTGCCACCTGGACGCGCATATGGTCGGCCATGCCGTGACGGCACTGGATCCCGGTGCGCCGGGCGTGCTGTTCATCGAAAACGTTGGCAATCTGGTCTGTCCTGCTGCCTTCGATCTCGGTGAAGCGCACAAGGTCGTCATTCTTTCGGTGACCGAGGGCGAGGACAAGCCGCTGAAATATCCAGACATGTTCCATGCCTCCGATCTGATGATCATCAACAAGACAGATCTTCTGCCACATGTCGATTTCGATGTCGGGCGCTGCATCGAGTATGCACGACGTATCAAACCCGATATCGAGGTACTGCAACTGTCCGCTACCACCGGCGACGGCCTTGATGCATGGATCGGGTGGATACGAAAGCGGTCCGAAAACTTTACAGAAACCGTACAGCAGGCCGCCGGCTGACATGTGCCTGGCCATTCCCGCCAGGGTCGTTTCTATCGATGGCGAAACGGCAACTGTGTCAATCGATGGTGTACAGAAGGAAATTTCACTGGCCCTGGTTGAGGATGTGAGCGTTGACGACTACGTCATCGTGCATGTCGGCTATGCCCTGAGCCGGCTCGATCCGATTGAAGCGGCAGCCACGCTGGCGTTATTCGCCGAGGCGCAATCGTGAAATACATCGACGAGTTTCGGGAGCAGTCCCTGGCCCACAAGCTGGCGGCCGATATCACTGCCGAGGTGAAACCAGGCCGAAAATACCGATTGATGGAGTTCTGTGGCGGTCATACGCACGCAATCTTCCGTTATGGTGTGCAGGACCTGCTGCCTTCTCACGTGGAGATGGTGCACGGGCCGGGCTGTCCGGTCTGCGTGCTGCCGATCAGCCGCATTGATCAGGCCATCGCGCTCGCATCTGGGGAAGACATCATCCTCTGCACCTATGCCGACATGCTGCGCGTACCCGGCTCCAATCAAGGCAGCCTCAACAAGGCTAGGGCAGCTGGTGCTGATGTGCGTATGATCTACTCGACGCAGGATGCCCTGCAGATCGCGCGCGATAATCCGGACAGGCAAACGGTGTTCTTTGCCATAGGTTTTGAGACAACCACGCCGCCGACGGCGGTCGCCATCATGCAGGCAAAGCAGGAGGAGTTGAGCAATTTCTCTGTGTTTTGTAATCATGTGCTCACACCTGCCGCTATCCGCAGCATCCTCGACACGCCGGAGGCCGTGCCGTTGGACGGCTTTGTCGGTCCTGCCCATGTCAGCACGGTGATCGGCACGAAGGCCTATGAGTGCTTTGCGGCCGATTTTAAAAAGCCCGTGGTGATCGCCGGATTCGAGCCACTGGATATCATGCAGGCCATCCTCATGCTTGTGCGCCAGGCCAACGAAGGGCGCCATGAGGTTGAGAACGAGTATGCGCGTGCCGTTGATCGCGACGGCAATCTCAAGGCACAGAAACTGATGGCAGAGATATTCAAATTGCGTCCAAGTTTTGAGTGGCGCGGCTTGGGCGAAGTTCCAGACAGCGCTCTGGCCATCCGCGAGGAATATAAAGCATTCGATGCCGAAAAGCGTTTCAGTATCGAGTGGAAAGAGGCGAAGGAGATCAGGGGCTGCGAGTGTGGGGCCATCCTGCGCGGCCGGAAAAAGCCGCTGGACTGCAAGCTGTTCGGCACGATTTGTACGCCGGACAACCCGATGGGCTCATGCATGGTTTCGGCCGAAGGCTCGTGCGCGGCCTATTACAGCTACGGCCGCTTCAGGAGTGCCGCATGAGCAGGCGGTATGTCTCCCCGCTGAATTTGAAGCATGGGTGTGTGGATCTGACGCACGGCAGCGGTGGCCGCGCCATGGCCCAGCTTATCGAGGATATGTTCGTCAAACATCTCGATAATGACTGGCTCAGGCAGGGCAACGATCAGGCGCAGTTTCTGGTCGCCGAAGGCCGCATGGTGATGACGACCGATGCATATGTGATCTCGCCTCTGTTCTTTCCGGGTGGCGATATCGGTTCGCTGTCCGTGCACGGCACGATCAACGATGTTGCCATGTCTGGAGCTGCTCCGCTGTATCTGTCCGCCTCATTTGTGCTGGAGGAGGGGCTGCCGCTGAAGCTCTTGGATAATATTGTGGCCAGCATGGCAAAGGCATCGAAGGAGTCGGGCGTTCCGGTCGTCACCGGCGACACCAAGGTGGTGGAGCGCGGCAAGGCGGACTGCATCTTTATCACGACGGCGGGCATCGGCATTGTGCCCGAAGGCGTGGACATCTCCGGCGATCATGCCCAGCCGGGCGATGTAATTCTTCTCAGCGGCACGATTGGAGATCACGGCGTAGCGGTCATGTCCAAAAGGGAAAATCTGGAGTTTGAAACCACGATTCACTCCGATTCCGCTGCCATGCACGGGCTTGTGGCGGACATGGTCAGGGCCGTGCCCGGCATTCGCTGTATGCGCGATCCGACACGCGGCGGTCTGGCGGCGACATTGAACGAACTGGCCGGCCAGTCCGGCGTCGGCATGGCGCTGAAAGAAGCCGACATCCCGTTCAAACCTGAAGTCCGTGCCGCCTGCGAACTGCTGGGGCTTGATCCGCTCTATGTCGCCAATGAAGGCAAACTCGTGGCGATATGCCCGAAAAAAGATGCGGAGAAGCTGCTGGAGACGATGCGTGCGCATCCGCTTGGCCAAGATGCCGCCATCATCGGCGAGGTCGTCGAAGACGAGCATCACTTTGTGCAGATGCAGACCGGCCTGGGTGGTAACCGCATCGTGGATTGGCTGGCCGGCGAGCAATTGCCGCGCATCTGCTAATTCCAGCGCCATATGCGCATTTTTCTCGTAACCCATGCCTTCAACAGCCTCAGCCAAAGACTGTTTGTCGAACTGGCGGAAAGAGGTCACGAGGTTTCCGTTGAGTTTGATATCAACGTATAGTTAGCTGATACGAAAAAGGCAGAGCAGTGAATACAGAACAGCATACGGGTCCCGAGAATAAACCAGGCAAGAAGCTGATATTAGAACTACTCATTATTCTTGGCTTTGCCTTCGCCGTTTACATATTCGCATCAAGTTACGATGTTTTGGAACGAATCGTAGAGCTCACACAACAGTATGAAAACTCGGAACTCGATGAATTTATTACAGTATCGTTGTTCATGGTGTTTGCACTGGCATTATTTTCGATGCGGCGGTGGGGAGAGGCCAGAGAGGCAAACAACGCGCTTTTACAGCATAACAAAATCCTTCGGAAGACATTATCTGACATTAAGCAACTGAAGGGAATAATCCCAATTTGTGGGAGTTGTAAGGATATCAGATACGATGACGGATATTGGCACCAAGTAGAGGCGTATATCCGCGAGCATTCAGAGGTAGAGTTCAGCCATAGTATTTGCCCTGAATGCATGGAGAAGGAATATCCGAGCCTATATGTTGTGGAAGGGGACAAACGTAGCTAAAAGACGGGGGTTTTACTCCACTCGATTTTCCCCCCAGGTACTTGCATAAAGCACAAACGATTGTGCTATAAGTTGGATACTACCCGTGTAATTCGGTGGGTTGTGGTTCTGGGGAGTGCTTTCAAACCCCTTTGGTGCGAAGTTGTTTGAGGTTGTCCCTTTACGGCAGTTTGGTGTGGCTAGCTTCGTGCTTCTCTCACCACGCCAAGCTAGAGGGAGCTGCAGCCCACCACCTCTTTAGTACGTATTTTCCCTAAGTATTGCTGCTATTTCCCTTGGTCTAGACTGACGGTCTAGGGAGGGCTTATGAAGACCGTCATCAATGGCATGAAGATCCCCCTTACATGCCCCGAGTGCAGCCATGAGTTCAAAAAAGCAATCCGATGGCTTGATGAACACCGTAAGTTCCCTTGCCCCGGATGCGGCGTTGACTTCGTTGTGAATGGTGATGAGTTCCGAGAGATCAGGAAGCAATTTGATGCGCTCAGTAAACATATCGCGAATCTCAACAAAACCCTCAAGCCCTAATCATATATCCGGCATTCAGATATATTTGAGCGTTCTAAGAACGCCTAATTGCCTAGATTATAATATGATTTCGGGTGAAAGGCTGTACGTGCTTTCCACAACTATGAACGCTTAAATATCCTTACTATGGTTTCACTTGGTGGGTTGTGGCTTTTGGGAGTGCTATCAAACCCCTTTGGTGCAAGGTTTGAGACTATCCCGTTACGACAGTTTGGTGTGGCTAGCTTCGTGCTTCTCTCACCACGCCGGACTAGAGGGAGCTGCAACCCACCACCTTTTTAGTACGTAGTTTCCCTAACTACGAAAATTATAACCTCATATTATTATTGCTCTCGACCGATTGAACCAGCTACCTTGAACTTCGAAACGCCGGCAGAGAGATTTAATGCCTGTGTTGCATCGACCGGTTGAGCCGGCAGCAAAAGCGGGCATTCGAGACACTAACGGCTTGAGCTAACCGGAGTGAAACAGGCGCAGAGTGTTTACGGCCCGGCGCAGGGATTTGTTAGGGCGCCTTTCGAATGACACTTGTAATAAAATTACCATTGGGGATAAGCACTAACTCAGACTCTGTCTGCAGAGTCACATATCTCAAGTTAATATCAATGACTTTTCCATGAACCCCGGATAGCTCAATGGTATCTGCTAGGTCAAAAGGCGCATAAACCACGATCATCAAACCCGCAACGAGATTCGAGATTGCATCTTTTAAAGCCAGGCCGAGGGCAAAGCCAGTCAGACCCAAACCCGCAACGACAGCCGTTATATTAACACCCAGAGTGCCCAGCGCGGAAATTGCACCTGCACCCACGATCAGTGTGTTAATACTGCTAGCTATAAGTCGGAAAATACGGCTTTGCTGCAACGGTTTGTGCTTTCCAAATCGACGGACTAAAAAAGAAAATACCCATCCGACAAGTACAAATGTGCAAAGAACGAGCAGCGCTAGCATTATTCTTTCAGAGTATTCTAAGGTCATTTCCTTAATCATGTAATTTGTCCTTTAGACCGGTACTAACTAGGTAATAACAGGAGTTGATTCGCCATCTATTACGCTCCTTTATACGCCTTTGGTTTCCCTTATATTGGACCTTAAAGCCAAAACAAGGTAATCCCTAACGCCTACTTTAGAACAGAAGCCTACGAAACCTAGGAACACCCTCACTCAAGGAACCCCAAGTGGTATTAATACAGGCCACCTTAGTCGTCATCAAGGCCCGGCAATGCCGGGCCTTGATGAACCCTACTGGTATGAGGGCGAATGAAAGAACGAGACGTTGACAAGCGCACCGGTATACAGACTGATAAATACTGTGGCAACGATAATGAGTGTCTTCATACAACCTCCTTGTAAGGTCTAGATTGAAAGCGCTGCGAAGGGGGGGGTGGGTGTCCGTCTCAGTTAGACACGGCGCACCATGGGTATAAGGCCATCCGGCAACCATGATGTGCGTCGCGTCAGCTAGCAGCATCGAATTCTAAGCACTAATGGTTAAATATTGATGGTGTGCACGTGAATAATGCTCAATCTATCAAGCACAGAAAGCTCAGGAGATCATGAGAAATCCGGGCTAACGCCGCCGGACTTTCTTTCGCTCCTCGCTGAGGCAGTACACGACCCATTAGTCCAGTCTCAGCGCGCCCAGCTTTCAGTCAGGGATAACCAGATGGAGTTGTCATCCAAAGTTTGCTCTCGGCCAGAACCGGACATTCGCCCAAGAGGCAGGAGAATTACTACTGGTAGGTAGAATCAAGCAGCCGCCGGCAGTTCTATATAAAGTTTTTGGGCAGTCTGCATGAGCATGAACAAGCCAAGCAGCGCAACCAATGCCCCAATAAATTTGACTATAGGTTTCATTTTATCTCCCTCGTTTGTATCGTGCTGTAACACTTCCTGCTTTGGGTCATAACCGAGTACGACTCCTTTAGGCCTATTCTGTTGAAAAACTCTATTGGGACTGAAATCCTGCTGGTTTCAGGGATCTTTTATCACTTCCCTAGTGATGAAAGATCGATTGTAGGGTATTTGGTGAGGCCGGTTTATTTAGCTGTGACTGAAAAATAGTTTTTCAACAGAACAGGCCAAAAGTGGACATCCAGCAATGCATATTTGACTAACGCTTTAATTGAAGAGACAGCTTAGGAGCACAGTGACCAAGCCAAGCTCCTACAATTCGCCAGCTAAAATCTTTCAGAAACTAGTTGTAATACCTACCGCATTGTCGGCAAAGCCAGTTTGCCTGACTAGGTTGACCCGACACCCTAGGTGGCCCTATTTTTATTCCCCTTGCACCATAACAAGTTGGGCACCTGGTCACTTCTTCCTCGGGATTTTTCCTAACTTTATAGTAAACATCGCCAATGAATTTCATTTCTGCATTGGATGTCAACTGTTGTTGGAGTGAAGCGATCAATTCGATGTTTTCTGCCGCTTGTATTCGCGTATCATCTAACGCTCTGAGAAGCTCTGCGACCTGAAGTTTGATTTGCGCATCATCTATTGCATCAGCAGATGATTTTACTGCCTCAGCAATTTCCCGAGCTGCGCTTACGCTTGCCACATAGTCGATGACCACGATTAATTTACCCCTACATTACTCCGCTTGTCGATTTATGGACCAATCGGATGAACCAAGCAATAGTAACCGAGTAATATAGTCAAGTATTACTATCATGTGTCAACACATACGAAGGCGCGTCGATCAGGAAGGCTCACTATCGGCGGCCTTCGCTTGCTGCCACATCGCTTCAAGCTCATCCATACTGCATGCATCCAGGCTGGTGGAGGATTTATCGGCGGCCTTTTCCATATGCATGAATCGTCCTTTGAACTTGCGATTGCTTCGCATCAGGGCCAATTCAGCATCGAGTCCCAGCTTGCGGCCAAGACTCACCAGGGTGAACAGAACGTCGCCAAACTCATCCTCGAGCCTGTCATGGGATGAGGCCTGCTCTACCTCCAGGCGGAACTCAGCCAACTCCTCATCCATTTTTTCCAGCACGTCATCAACCCTGCTCCAATCAAAACCCACCCTTGCTGCGCGCTTCTGCTGCTTGAACGCCAGGCTCAGCGCCGGCAGGGGAGGCATGCCATCCATCAGGCTCTCCCTGTCGACATGCTCGGCGTCCTTGAGGCTTTCCCACTGATGCGCCAGATCAGCCGGCCTGGCGTCGCCAAACACGTGCGGATGGCGGTAGATCATTTTATCGATCAGGCCATGCACCACGTCGGCGAAATTAAAGGCCTCATGCTCATCGGCAATGCGCGCGTAGAAGGCGACCTGCAAGAGCAGATCGCCCAACTCATCTTGCAGACGATTCCAGTTCCCGTGTGCCTCGGCTTGCTCAATGGCTTCCAGCACCTCATGGGTTTCCTCGAGCGTGTATGTGCGCAAGGAAGAGAGCGTCTGAGCTTTGTCCCAAGGACATTCCTCACGTAATACTTTCATTAAAGCTTCTAACTTACTAAATAAATTATCTTCTTTATGAATTCTATCCGGCATGATAATCCTATATCATTTTACATAATATATATTATGCGACGTAATTATGGGGATGCTAAGAAACCCCTTCCCACGCAAACTGAGCTCCAGGCAAGCCTTATCTCACTGGTGCTCTCATAGCCAGCGAGGCAAAAGTGCGGTTATTCCTTCGCACACAAAATCTTGCGTTTACGCACATGCTTTTGATTCACGGCATCCTGCCGCTCGCCTTTCATGTGGGTCTCGCCAGTCCATGGGTCGCACGGACTCTGACTTGTTCAGAGCGTCCTTAATAATCCTTGTATTGCTTATAAACGCTCGATTTTCCCTGCTGATCAAACGCCATGACGGCGAATGGATCCTTTCTATGCCCCATCTCCATGCCTGGCGTGCCGACCGGCATTTCGGGCACGGATAGCCCTGCGATGTTCGAGGGCCTGTCTTTGAGCAGCTGTCTGATGTCGCCGGCGGGCACATGGCCCTCGATAACGTAGCCGTCAATGACCGCCGTATGGCATGAACCCATCCCCGCTGGCAGGCCGTGCTGCTGCTTGACCGCCTCCATATCGGAGCTGGGCATTCGCGTCACATTAAACTGGTGTTTCTTCAGGTGATCCATCCAGCTGCCACAGCATCCACAAGTCTGGCTGTAGTAAACCGTAATATCGAGCGGCTTCTGATCTTCCGTAGAGGGTGCTGACGCCTTATCCCACACGCTATCGCCCGCATGGGCCATGCCAGACGCCATAACGGCGCACATGCCACCAGCCATGATAATCCTTGATAATCGCATCCATGCCTCCTTGTCGAACCATTTCCGATTGATCATAGCTTATAAATTGGCGCGCAACAGCTCGCTTTTGGCTCAGGGTGGGCGCGCGGATGCGCTCAGGGCTGTTTGCAACCAGCCAATGCCCGCTTCGACGGCATCGCGTAGTGGCAATCCCAGTGCGAGTTTGGCCGCAATCGCGGCCGATAGGCGGCAACCCGTACCATGCAGGGCCGCGCCGTCGATTCTTTCATGGGTAAACGTCGAGATTTCGCCATCCTGCTCGCACAGCACATCAATCAGCATGCCCGCGTCTCCATGGCCGCCTTTGAGCAGCACGGCACAGCCATACTTCTGCGCCAGCGTGGCGGCGTCATTAACGGCATCCGTGCATGTTCCTCCCAGCAGGCGCTCGGCCTCGGGAATGTTCGGCGTGATGATCGTTGCCAGGGGAAACAGCTCATCGGCCAGCGTTTTCATCGCATCGGCGGCCAACAGGCTGGCCCCGCTCGTTGCGACCATCACCGGATCGACAAGCAATGGCCTGCCGGCATGCCAGCGCCTGAGCCCCGTCGCTACGGCGGCAATTCGCCGGGCATCCACCAGCATGCCGGTTTTCACGGCCGCCACATCGAAATAGGAAAACACGGCCTCCATTTCCGCCTGGATCTGGTCAGGCGACACCGGCTCAATGCGCAAAATACGATCGGGATTCTGGGCGGTCAGGGCGGTAATGACGCTCGTGCCCCGCACGCCACATTCGCTGATGGTAGCCAGATCGGCTTGAATGCCCGCCCCCGCCGAGCTGTCCGAGCCGGCAATGCTGAGAACGACGGGCGTCATGCTGCTGCTTGCCACAACCCAAGCAAGCGGCGCGAACAGGCTTCGACATCACCCGCTTCAAACAAACCGCTGATCACGGCGGCGGCATCCGCACCTGCAGCCCTAACCTCGGCCAGGTTTGACTCATCAATACCGCCAATGGCAACGATATTCTCAGACGGAAACAAGCGCCTGGCCTTGGCCAATCGGTCGATGCCGATCACCGATGCGCTTGCCTTGCTGGCCGTGGAATAGATCGCGCCAAAGGAAACATAATCAGCACCCGCATCCAGTGCATGCCGGGCGAATGCCGCGTCCGCCTTACAGGAAATGCCAATGATCAGGTCTTTACCGACTTGCGCGCGCAAACGCGTCAGGTTGGGCGCATCATCGCGGCCCAGGTGAACTCCCTCGGCCCCGGATTCCAGAGCGGCCTGGACGGAGTCATTGATCATGAGCTTGGCCTTAAAGCGGGCGGTTAACTCGTGCAGCCGCATTGCTCGCCCGAGGAGATGTTTAAAGCCCTGCTTTTTATCGCGCAACTGCAACGCCCGAACGCCGCCCTTCATTGCCGCTTCAGCCTTTTTCAGTAATGCATCCAGTGGCAGATCGGCGGGTAAAATGCCATAAATGCCCTCGATCCGATTCATTCAACCAGGCTAAGCAACTGTCCGAAGTCCTCGATATGCCAGACCTGATCTTCATATTCCTCCGGCACATCCTGATAACCGTGCTCGACGAAGGCCACGCCCATGCATTTGGCGCTGAGGCCCGCTTCCACATCGAAGCGCGTGTCTCCGACCATCCATGTTTCAGCCGGCGTTACGCCCATGCAACGGCAACACTCCAGCAGCATGTCCGGCGCTGGTTTCTTGGCGAAGCCGTCCTCTGGTGAAAGCGCCGTCGTCAGAAATGGCTCGATATGCATCTTGCGAAGAACCTGAATGCGCGCCTTTGCCGGTTTTGCGGTCACTACGGATAGCTTGATCCCCTTGCCGTGCAAAGCCTCAAGCGTTTCGATGACACCTGGAAACGGTACGCCATGCTCGGCCGGGTTTTGTTCGTAGACATCGGCAAATGCGTGATATAGCGCCATCGTATCCGGATGTTCCATGGGTAGATTCAACACATTCGACGCCAGCTTCTGCGCTCCGCCACCCACGTGAGGCTGCGTTTCCTTCTCGGTCAGCCGCTTTTCATAACCAAGCATCTCCAATGCGCGGTTGATGTTGGCGTGAATATCCGGCAATGCATGCACCAGCGTGCCATCCAGATCAAAGATAAATGCCTTGGGCTTACTCATTTTAATTATCCTTTATTTCTTTTATAGTTATACTTATATCTTCATGCGTTTCATGATCTTTTTCTCGCATCCTTGCCGCTTCCAATGCCGCGCGAACCGGTTCCCAGCTCAGCGCCTGGCCCAACTGTCCCAATGCCCAGGCGGCGTGCCCCCGGATCAGCGGTTCCGCATCGCCGAGCCGCTCGATCAACAACGGTGCAAAGCAGGGATCGGCCGAATTACCGGCGGCAATGCAGGCATTACGCAATAGCCCTGCCCTGCCCGTGCGTTTCACCGGCGATTTGCGAAAGCGCTTTCTGAATCCTTCCTCGTCGAGCCGCAACAGGCTAGCAAGTTCAGGAAGATAATTCTCCGCGCGCGGAGTAAGGAAATCCGGTTCCGGTTTTTCGGCGAGTCTATTCCACGGGCAAATGATCTGGCAGTCATCGCAGCCAAAGATGCGATTGCCCATCAGGGTGCGCAGACGGCGCGGAATATAGCCTTTGAACTCGATGGTAAGATAGGAAATACAAAGTCGGGCGTCGACCACATACGGCGCTACGATGGCCTTGGTAGGGCATATATCCATGCAGGCGGAACAAGAGCCGCAATGGTTGCTGGCGGGCGAATCGGGCTCGATTTCGGCCGTGGTGAAGACCTCGCCCAGCATCATCCAGGAACCCAGATGACGGTTGATGGTCAGTGAGTGCTTGCCCTGCCAGCCCAGGCCCGAGGATTCCGCCAGCGCATGCTCCAGCACGGGCGCTGTATCGACATACACGCGCTGATCATGCGCGCCCAACATGGCGTCGAGATCGCTGGCGAATGCCTTCAGGCGCTTCTTCATCACCTCGTGGTAGTCGTCGCCATGGGCGTAGGCGGCGATTACTCCCCTGCCCCGTCCTGATTCCGCTTCGGCTAGCGAATAGGGCGGCGGCGAATGCAGCATGCCTATGGTGATCACTGATTTAACGTCCGGCAGCATGGATGCAGGATCGATGCGCCGTTCCAGCCGGCTTTCTTGCTGCATCCATGCCATGTCACCATGCATGCCGGCGTTCACCCAGCTATGCAGCGCATCGGCATGCCGACCGGGAATGTCAGTCCGCGCAAAGCGGCAGAGGTCGAATCCATGCGCGGCCGCCCTGGCTTGTATCGCTTCCTTCAAAGTGTATCCAGCGGACTCTGAACGACTGCCAAGTCGCTACTTTGATTACTCATTGTCCAGGGAATTGAAGCGCCCATCAGAGATGATTCTGGGTGCCCCCTGCTTTAAGCAGAATCGGTTTGAAGTAGCGGACCGGGCCAAGTGGGGTATCGATAGTCGGGGTGATCTGCAAGCCGACGCCCTCGGGGACGCGTCCGGGTTCGCTCGCGATCCGCAAGGCCAGGTCAATCAGGGCCAGGGCATTCTTGTCCATGAAGAAATCCATCAGGTTCAGCCTGAAAGACATCGGAATCAACTCTGGCTGGCCGGGCCTCAATTCCACCTGCATTGCGGTCGTTCCACTCACGGTTTCCCGCTCATCGATCAACAAAACCCAGTCAATCTGACGCAAATGGGCGGAAACACTGTTGATCAGCGGATTCTCTGAGCGCACGTTCAAGGTCAGATCGAGCGGCAATTTCTGGCGGGTGGCGGCAAGGGCGATGCGGCCGGCCTGAAACACATCCAGCCCATCAGACACAATGCTCTCGCTGATGGTTATGCCTGCCAGGCGAACCTTGCTGACGTTCTCCAGTGTGAATGTCGGAGAGATGAGATCAGCGAAGCGGCCAAGGGTCGCGCAACCGGCAAGTAAGAGGAACAGGATAAGTGGCGCATGGGCGGTGCGCCTGAATAGGAAGTTCGACTTCATGGCAGCTCCTTGGTTAGCCCGGCCGTCTCGGCGAGGCAGAGGATTTATTATACACGATCCAGCAGACCCAGCGAAAACCAAATTCCCCTATGTGGCACAATAGCCCCTTCCCTTAAGCCCCATAGATTTCTAGGCTGACGCGCCGAATTTCGTCACCAGGAGTATCGTCGAATGAATCATCGCGTTGCCGGCCTGCTTGGCTTTATTCTGTTGACCCTGCCCCTTGCTTTGCCTTCGCTGGCGCTGGCCAGTGAACGCTTTGCGTTGGTGATTGGTAACGGTGCATATAAGACGAAACCAATTAAGCAGGCGGTCTCCGATGCGCGGGCCATCAAGGATCGTCTGGAAGAACTCGGTTTCTCTGTGGTCTACCGCGAGAACCTGGGAAAGAAAGATATTGATGCGACACTTAACGAGTTCCGCGACACGCTGAAGCCCGGCGCGCAGGCGCTGTTCTTCTATACCGGCCATGCCATGCAAATCAATGGCATCAACTACCTCACACCCATTGACGCCAAGGTCAAGTCAGGCGAAGACGTGCAGCTTCAGAGCCTCAACCTCAATCAGGTTCTTGGCATTATGAATAAAGCCGGGACACAGCCGAATCTGGTGTTTCTTGACGCCAACCGAAAAAGCCCGTTTTCAAACAAGATTCACAAGGGCGTGTATGGCTTGGCCAAGGTCACGCCCGGGCCTGGCATGCTGATCTCCTACGCCAACGGGCTAGGCCGTTTCGCGGCGGACGGTGAAGGCCAATTCGGCCTGTATACCGAAAATCTTCTCGCTGCCATGAACGAAACGGATGCGCCGATCAAGCAGGCGCTGACGCGCCTCGGCGAGAAAGTGGCCCTGGCATCGAAGGGCAAGCAGGCTCCATGGCTGGCTGGACGGGTTGAGGGAGATTATTACTTCAACAGCGGCAAGTACGCACCCTCAATGGCTGAGACTGGCGGTACAGATGCAGGCGCGTCCAAGGCGCCCAAGCATGGCGATGTTATGACCGAACCGCTTACGGGTATGGAGTATGTCTTTATCGAGCCGGGAACGTTCATGATGGGCAGCCCTGAGAGTGAGGCCAGTCGGTATGATGACGAGAGCCTGCACAGGGTGGATATCAAGCGCGGTTTCTGGATGAGCAAGCATGAAGTGGCCTTTGAGCAGTACGACGCCTTTTGCAAGGCCACAAGGTATGCCAGGCCGCTGGATGAGCGCTGGGGGCGGGGCAAACGCCCGGTCATCTACGTCACCTGGTTCAATGCCGTGGCCTTTGCCAACTGGTTGAGCGGCCAGACGGGTCAGCACTATCGCCTGCCGACGGAAGCCGAGTGGGAATATGCGGCGCGCGCGGGCACCACAACGGCCTTTTCGTTTAGCGACAACCCCGGCGATTTCGCTGACTACGCCTGGCATGGTGAAAGTGCTGGCTATCAGACGCACCCAGTCGGCGGCAAAAAACCAAACCCCTGGGGCCTGCACGATATGCATGGAAATGTATGGGAGTGGACTGCATCGAAATATGAGGAAGATTACGATGGCAGCGAAATCGAGAATAGCAGTATGGATATTTCGCAGGATAAGCGTTCCGTGCGCGGCGGAGCCTGGTATTTCTTCCCGCGCGGCATGCGTTCGGCCGACCGCCGCACCTACAACCCGAAATACCAGCTATCCTATATCGGCTTCCGCCTCGTCCGGGAGCAGTAATTTACTTCTTTTTGAGGTCGAAAATGTCCTGAAGATGAGGGTGGCGTAGCGCCAGATGGTAAAGCGTCATGAACACATGTCCGGCCAGAAATGCCCAGGCAAGTATGCCAAATATTTCGTGAAACTCGAAAAATAGAGCCGTATCCGCGGACATCTCCCGATCAGAACGAACACCGAGCATGAGGTATAAGCCGCTCATCCCAAGGCCGATGAGCAGCAATATGCCGAAACCATGCACCGCACCAGCCAGTGGGCTTTTGACCTCCAGTGGGGCTAGCCTACCCCTGAACAGGTCGGGAATCTCTTTACGCATCGATGCGAACAGGGCGGAGCGGCCGCTGGCGGAAAACCAGGGCAGCAGCATCCCCCAGGTTTCTGGCTCATAGTAGGCCCTCAATGCATAGACGCATGCAGCTGTCAGGGCAATCCAGCCGAAGAGCCAGGCATGCATGTAAAAAAGCGCCACCCCTACTCCAGCCAGTTTCCCCGGCTCCGGCACCATCATCCATACGGAGCTCAGCAGCTGATATACGGCAGAGACAAGCAGGAAGTAATGAAGCATGCGGATAGCCCAACTGATACGCATATATCCCCCATTGGAGCGAAAAAACGGGCGCGAAGGTACTTTACGAACCGGGTGGATGCAATTGCCGGGTTATGGGTGTAAAAAAACAAGTTGCAGCGTGGAAATTATTACGAAGGACGCGATCAACCCTCATCCAGCGCATCTAGAATCTTACCGGTCGCAGCCTCATCATCCCAATGGATCACTCCAGCCTCCAGCCTGAGCACCTCACCCCCGGCTCCGATGACGACCGTCGCCGGCAGGCCGCGAACACCCAGCCCGGACACCTCCTTGCTGCTTCCCTGCAGGACCGGGAAATCGATTCCCTTCGATTTGAGGAAAGCGATGGCATCGTTGATGTTGACGTCCAGTGTCACAGGCACGAAATTAACTTCGGGATGCGCGCTGACCCAAGCCTCAAGTTCAGGCATCTCCTTACGGCATGGCGGGCACCATGAAGCCCAAAAGTGGACCACCAATGGCTTACCCCTGTAGTCAGCAAGCGAAGCGCTCGTACCATTGTCGTCCGTCCACTGAAGATCAGCGGCTGAAGCCGGAGCAATCATCCATACCATCACGATCATTGCCGCGGCTACTCCCATCCATCGCATCATCTTATTCTCCATTGGTTGAAAATCTTTCCCCCAATACTGCAACTTATTGCAAGAAACACGTGACTGATTCAGACTCGTATTTCATGAAGCGCTTTCTCGCCCTGTCGCTAGTTGCCGCCATCCTCTCCGTCAGCAGCATACCACTGCTGCCGAACCAACCCGTCTGCGCCCACGCGGGCGAGCGTATGGAGGATTGCGCTGGTTGCCATGGCGATATGGCGGCCACACACAATGCGCATGCTATGGGCCATGACGGCGGCCATAAGCACTCCGGCCACGAACTGGCGCAACAGAATACACCAATGGCGCACAAACATGACCGGGCCATGACAGATGGGGAGAAGGAATGCCGTATTGAGTGCGGTTGCGGTTGCCATCGCAGCGCCGACGGACTACCACTGCTTCTTTCCAATCATGTGACCGTATCAGTGAAATTAAATCATCCCATCTCCGTATCGATAGCAAATGCGGAGCCGTTTATCACACCCGAGGAATATACGGTACGTATTCCGATCCCCCCTCCACAGATCGTCTGATTTTCATCCAAAACTTGTAATCCGCCGGGCATGGCCCGGCGCCTGCCATGCCGTTCGTGACGTGCGCTTTGTGCGCGGACGCGACGCATGCATGGCCGATGAAAATTCAATGACTCTGGAGAAGACAATGATGAACAAGAAAATATTGGCGGGGCTTGTCAGCCTCGCCCTGATGACCGCCATCGGCGGCAATACAACCCATGTCCAGGCCAGCGAGTGTGGTCTTTCCTGCTGCATCGCCGCCGGTGTTGAAGGCATGGGCAGCGCGACCGGCTTTACCGCCACCGTCCAGTACGACACGATGAACATGGAGACCATCCTGCAGGGCTCAACGGAGCTGACACCCCAGCAGGCACGCACCATCACCGGTACGAATCTGGCAGTACCGACCAAGATGGTGATGCAGAAGATAAGCACCAACATTTCCTACCGGATTAACGAGGACAACGCCTTCTTGTTGACCGTCCCCTATATCATCAATGACATGGATATGCTCAACCCGATGGGCATGCCCATGACCATGGATACGGTGCAGGGGTTAGGCGATGTTTCCCTGCTATACCTGCGTGATCTTTATAAGGATGCGGAAATGCGCACGCGGCAGCGCGTCTCTGCCGGGGTCGGCGTCAAGGCCCCGACTGGGGACCACGAATCGCGCAACCGCAATGGTGATCTCATCCACATGATGATGCAGGCTGGCACGGGCTCGTGGGATTTCTTCCTGCTGGCCAACGGCACGCTTGGTTTCGGCTCGCATGAGGACGGCGGTGCACAGTGGTTGCTGTCTCCGTCGCTCATGTATCAGATCAACACCCGTAACGACCTTGGATACAGGGTGGGGAACCGGCTGAACTATGACCTGTCCGGGCGGTACCGGCTTACCTCGTCGTTCAATGTCAAGCTGGACCTGAACGGTGTCTGGGCAGGCAAAGACAGCACCGACGGCACCATCGATGCTGCCTCGCCAACCGGCAAGATTGCCTACCAGAATCCGATGTCGATGATTGACAATGTTCAGAACACCGGCCTGAACTCCATTTTCATCTCTCCGGGACTTCAGTGGGTGGTGATGCCGAACTTCATTGTCAGCGGTGAATATCGAATTCCGGTCTATCAGGACGTGAGCGGTATTCAGCAGGTAACCGACAACTGGCTATTCCTGCGCGCTTCTGTGCGCTTCTAGGGCACAACCCAGGAGGGGAGGAGTGCGGGCCGCACTCCTCCCCTCCCTTATTGGAAAAGCAGCCGGTTTCGCCGGTGAGGTGAATGACTGCTTTCGGCCAAAAGTGGACATTCGACATGTCGAAGTGATTGTGTTTCCGTAGCGGCACCTGACTGCTATCAGCAGAGTAGCATTGGAACGAGCCGCAGTTCTAGCGACGTGGAGATCGTTTGCCTGAGCGTAATCAGAATACAAATTTGAGTCCCGTATAGGGCTGAGCAATAATAATCTATGGATTTTGAGTGGGTCGCTATCGCGCTGGGAGATGTTGCTTGGATATCCCTGGCTTTTTTTCTGGGCTTCCTGGCAAGATTGATTGGTCTTCCGCCGTTGGTTGGCTTCCTGGCAACCGGCTTTGTTCTCAATTACATGGGTATAGCTAGCGGAGAAATGTTGCAGAAGCTTGCAGATTTGGGTATCACTCTGCTGCTGTTCACCGTTGGCCTGAAGCTAAACCTTAAGGTATTGATGAAACCACAGGTCTGGTCGGTGACTGTGCTGCACACCTCAATCATCATTGTCCTCTTCGGAACAGCAATCTTTGGTCTGGCATTGATGGGTGCGCCGCTCTTCTCTGGCCTGGACCTCAAATTTTCGCTAATGCTTGCTTTTGCCTTGAGCTTCTCCAGCACCGTTTTTGTGGTTAAGTCGCTGGAGGAGAAGGGGGCAATGAACTCTTTACATGGAAGGATCGCTATCGGCATCCTGATTATGCAGGATCTGGCTGCGGTAATTTTTCTAGCTGTATCCGCTGGGAAGCTCCCTTCGCTCTGGGCGCTGTTGCTGTTTCTACTCATCCCGCTTCGACCGCTATTTCACCATTTGCTGCAAAAAACAGGGCATGGCGAACTGTTAGTTTTGTATGGATTGGTCCTGGCACTGGGCGGAGCTGAACTCTTTGAGTTAGGTGGAGTGAAGGACGATTTGGGTGCTCTCATCATGGGGCTGTTAATTTCAACCCACCCCAAATCAACAGAGATGGCCAAATCGATGCTGGGCTTCAAGGACCTGTTCCTGGTGGGCTTTTTCCTCTCTATTGGCATGTCAGGCCAACTCTCGCTGGAGGCATTAATCATCGGGCTGTTGCTCGTACCTTTTATCTTCGTCAAATCCGCACTCTTTTTTACTCTGATGACCCGCTTCAAACTTCGGGCACGAACCTCGTTGTTGGCGACTCTGAACCTGAGTAATTACAGTGAGTTCGGCCTGATTATTGCTGCGATTGGTGTAGCGAATGGCTGGATGGATGGCGTATGGTTGGTCGTTATTGCAATTGCAATCTCCTTGTCTTTTGCTGTTTCCTCCGCCCTAAATAGCGTCGATGACAGAATCTATAGCAAGTTAAGAGGCTTCTGGATGAGGTTCCAATGCAAAGAGAGGCTCCTGGATGACATGCTGTTGGATACACGCGGTGCAACCATTGCGATCTTTGGCATGGGCAGAGTAGGCAGTGGTACTTATGACAGGATGCGTGAACTCCATGGGGATACAGTGGTTGGTATCGACTTTGATGCCGAGTTAATCAAAAGCCACCAGTCAATGGGACGTAAAGCTCTGCATGGTGACCCGAGTGATGCTGACTTCTGGGACAAAATAGAACATGACCTCAGTATTGAGCTCGTCATGCTCGCGCTGCCGAATCTTCAAGCCAACCTGGATGCTCTGAGGCAGCTGAGGGAGATATCTTTCCCCGGACGTATTGCCGCAACGGCAAGATTTCCGGATGAGGTAAAACTATTGCGACAATCAGGTGCAACCGCTGTGTTCAATATCTACACAGAAGCAGGCGCCGGATTTGCTGATCACGTCGAGGTTCAAAACCAAGCCTGATAAAATCAAAGCGGTTAATTCCTACAGCTTAGTGACTGTCCGCCTTGGGTTGAAAGCAGTCATTGACTGAGTGTCCGGTTACGGCCAAAACCGGACATTCAGATAACGTCGGCGGTAAGTGGACCAATGCAAGGAGCGCAAGCGACGCGGCATTGGGTCCACTTGAACGCCCTTGTTAGGCGGCGCGCAACTCTCTCGGTTGGACCTCAATCCCTGATCTGGGACACCCACCACTCAGGTCTCTCAGTATATCCCAGGAATCAACCGATAGCGCACGCGTCGTGCATAGTCTCGATAGCCTGGCAACTCTTCCTGTAAAGTCTGGTCTTCAAGTACGGTTCTAATCACCGTGATGATTGATGCCACCGCCGCAGGTATCAGAGTCCATACCGAGCCCAGAGCAAGAACAATACCGAACAGTGGAAGAATATTTCCGGCATAACCCGGATGCCGCACAAACCGGTACGGGCCACTGTCACACACCACATGCCCTCGATCCGTCTGAATGCGCACTACGCTGGAGAAAAAGCGGTTCTCTGCCAATGCCCATGCAGCGAAAGCGTATCCGAGCGAGATCAAAATGAAGCCAATCACGATGAGCCATAGCGGAAATTCGGGGGACCAGTTATAGCGGTGGTCCAGCCCTGCCACAATAACCATAGGGTAACCGACACTCACCGCCATCAGTGGAGCAAGCACTTTATCCCAGGCTTTTGCGTTTTGGATATTTTCAATATTTTGTCGTTCGGCCGTCAATCCGGGATGTCGCTGTTCCGCCCATATACGTCCCCCAATACCAGCGGCTAAGATCAACAGGGAATAGATCCACGCTTGCGACCAACCGAGGTCCCCACCGCATATCAATAAAATCAGCGGGATAAGGAGATACACCACAACTAATCTGATCCACTGGCGAGGGGATACTGTTTGAGCTGCCTCTTCACTAACCGTCTTCGCTGACATGTCATTCCCAAAATATAATGGATTTGAACGTGTGCCTAACTAAGAAAATATGTGCACTTGGCATTCCACATATTTTCCTCCTATAGGCGGACTTGTTTTCCACCATATTGCATATTAAAGCACAAACATGGAATTTGGCGGCGCGACTTGTTCACATTTCCGGGTGGTGCTGAACATAGTCAAGATGTTGCGGATTAGGAATGTCCGGTTTGGATCGGAAGCGGACAATCGCTCAGTGTCCAGTTACGGCCACAACCGGACATTCGTTCGAGTCCGGATTGGCTCCCCATGCTGGACAAATCTGGGCACTGGGTGAGGGGTATATTTTGTTCGCGTTGAGGGGCGCCGTAGCGTTGTGAGGCTTACACCGCGGAGGTATGTCCCTCTCAAACGCGCTTGTTACGCCCTATTGTGCGCAATTCATTGTGACGACTCTTTCATCAACAACCAATTCACTAACACTCTCTATTTCAATAAATTGATATGGCGACGTAATAGCCTGAGTAGTAATACAGTTATTACCCGGTTTGGTCAGTAAAACTTTCAATTTAATATATTCACCGTAATCCTCAATGGCCTCTGCCTCTATTGAGTAACCTCCCCTATTACGAACGCCCATACTCAGTAGTGCCACCCGTCGTGAACTGAAATCAACTGTGTATTCCACATTCGGCTGCATATATAAGTATAAACTCGAATTAAATGATGCCTGATCAGAAAACAACTCAATTTTCCGGTTTTCCGGTAAGCCACTTATCGTGTAATCACCCGATGCTATCACTGTAAACGTCACAGTTGGCTGAGGTGTAACTGAATTTGAATCAGGAACACAGCTCACTAACAGCGGTGCAACGATAATTAACAACACGAATTGAATCGTTCTAAATTTCACAAACTTCCCTCCTATAGGCGAGCAGCTTTCCCCCAAATACCATTTAGTGAGCAACTATCATAAACAAATACTATCTTCGATTCTGGACATATCGTAGTTAGGGAAAATACGTACTTGCTATTTGGCGAATGTCCGCTTTGGGTCGTAAGCAGTCATTCGCCCAACGTCCGGTTACGGCCAAAAGTGGACATTCATCAATGAATTATTCACTTCCATCTAGGGTTTTGACTAGGTCAACAAAGGAATGCCCTTTTTCTCTTTCACCGAGCTGGATGAGCTGCTCCCCGTAGATTGAAAACACCGAGATAATCGTTTTCTTTTCGGAACCAGTAAATTGATGAGCTATAGGTATTACTCGCTCAAGAGACAATGCACCTTCTTTCCAACGGTTCATTGCGGCAAGATTCATTGATAACTCAACGAGTCTGCGCCCAATTTTCTCGTTTGCGACTTCAGATTTAGCTTCTTCAATGTCTAGCGCTTGATTTAATAGAAATACTGCTGCTGCAAATTTGGAGAGCTGTCTCTCGACTCGAGCGAAATTATAGAGGGTTTCTGATTTTCGATCTTCGCTGAGCTTACCCCATTCTACATTTATCAGAGTTCTATAACATTTCTCCACTTCGATATCTAAACGACCATCGTGCTCAGCATATCCACATATTTGAAAGTATCTTTCCGATGTATTTCGATCAACCGAATAGCTTACGCATCCAACTAATAATGCCAACACGAGGACAAAAAAGGCTCATCGATTTTGAATGATGTGCTTACTATATTTTATATGCATGATTTGCTCATCAATTCGGTTCTGGCATTTCTTTTCTGAGATCTTTTAGAAACGCATCAGGAACAATACCAGGCTTTAAAGCACGAGCTTTGTTAACCTTTTCCCAAGCCTCGGAATATTCCCCTTGGAAATAAAGTGAAAATGCCCACGCCTCCCAGATGTTTGGATAGGAAGGATCTAAAGTTGCTCCTTCTGAAAAGTTCTTATTAGCTAATTTGAAATACTTCGCTCGGCTTTCTTGATCATCCTTAAGGCTATTGGCTTTGTTGTGATATCCCACCGCAACATCTGAAAACAATGCAAGCTCCTGATAGGGATCATCTATTAGCTGCTTAGCTCTTTCGAAGTGCTTAAATGCTTCATCATATTTATGGCGCCTTAGCATTATTCTGCCAAAACCCCAATATGCTTTGTAGTTATCAGGGTCTAATAACCAAGACTGATTATACCGCCTCATTGCATAGTGAAGATTACCTTCTTCAATAAAGTCTTCTGCGACTTTAGCCCAAGCATTACTTGCTATATGTCTGTCCCCTCCAAACTTTGAAGATGCTAGTTTGATGAAATCCTCGTCGCCCTATTTAAACGAGGCTGGTCTCTCCAATTCGGGTTGACCGTACATTGGGATATTATCGATTCGTTGCTCATTCGGTACAGATGCACAGCTAGATAAGACAATAATTAGCAAGGCTATTTGGCTGCAAACGGCAGCATTAGAGAAAGATCGCTTGGAATTCATCCCATCCCCCAAAGTGTGCAAGCCGTCGCCTTTCTTTAGAATAGAAAGTGAATTGACGGCGAATTCAGCTGATCAGTCTAAATCCATCCAGGCCCATGTGTAAGTTGTGGTTTCTACTTATATGGGTGGTTCAACGAATGTCCGGTTTGGGTCGAAACTGGACATTGGAGTGACCGGTATCGGCCAAAACCGGACATTCGAAATACCCCTTTCATCCTGCTATATCAGAAGTAGGTCCTTTCAGTAATTGGAAATGAAGGAAATGCATTCAAGTTTATCCAAGTAAAGGGTGAAGAAATGAATATTGTGGCATTAGCAAATTCAAAGATCGGAAAATTTATCGTCAAAATAGCTGGAGCCATGATGGAGAGTCGACTTCGATACCGGTTCTCTGGCCCGATGAAAATCCTGCGAGGTTCTGATATTCAGCCTGGGCAGACCGTTTTGGAGGTGGGGTGCGGCACAGGATTTCACACTGTATCGACAGCACAGTTGATTGGTGACCAAGGATGCTTGGTGGCGATGGATGTATTATCGGATTATATCGAACTGGCATCAAAGAAAGTACAAGCTGCTGAATTAACAAACGTCCACGTGATAAAGCGAGATGCAATGGATACGGGATTGGACACCGGAAGCATTGACACGGTGCTGTTGTTTAGCGTGATCCCTTCTCCCTCGTTGCCCTTGAAGCGGTTTTTGCCCGAAATGCACCGCGTCCTGAAACCTGAAGGATCCTTGGCAGTAACAACTTTTCCCTGGGTAAACCGATCGATCCGTCGATCTGGGTTGTTTACGTTTATCAGCAAACGAAACGGGGTGTCCAATTACAGGCGATGTTAAAGCAGCTTGACTAGCGCTCTTTGAGTGAATGACTGCATACGGCCAAAACCGGACATTCGCAAACTAGAACTCAGGAGCGGCTCGAAGGCCGCCCCTAATATGTTACAAAGTTCAGCTAACCCTACGCCGGACAAGCCAGATGCCCAGGAGCATCAGAGGCACAATAGCCATAGCCCAGGCGGCATGAGGCCCACCTACAGGGATTAAATTACCGCACAGGGGATCATCATCAGCTCCGGGTCCGGGTGGTGTTCCGGCAGTGAGATTGTCATTTTGGCCAATGCCGTCTGCCTGAAATGGCAACGTGTACGTTGCAATTACCGCACCTCCCATTTCGAATTCAAAGACTGTGTTCGTGTCGGTTGTTGTTCCATTCTCACCAGCTCTTGCAAGGCCAAAGTAATGTTGGGAAACGGGATCATAAGCAAAGTCAAAGATATTGTTGTTTGCGCCCATCCCCGTTGGACTGGAGATCGTTGCTCCCTGCGCTACGAAGCTCGAATCATATCTCTGAAAAAATGAATTCGCGCCATCCCAGAAGCTGGCATACAGGTCTGTGCCATTTGTCGCCATGCCTTGGCCTGTACCATTGCCCGTGGCATTGCTGCCAAGCTCGTTGCCAGTTTCATCATACCAATAAATGGTTGCGTTATTGCGGCTCATGACCACGATATTGCTATTGAATACCGTAATATGCTTCGGATAGGAATAGTGAGTTCTACCCCCAACCCCGAGATCGTATTGCTGATCCAGGCCAGTGCCGCTTCCAGGAACAAACCGTCCAAAATGATCATTACCGTGCTCTGGCAACCAGGCAAAGGCTGAACCTTCAGTTGAGCTATAGTCCGCATCATTGGCCAGTTGGCTATGGAAAACGGCCGTTGCTCCGGTAGAAGGTTCCCACTCATGAATTGTTGATGCGTTTCGCTCGCTCACCAGGAGCATGCCGGCATTGGCTGCTGTGGCGCCGGATGCCACCATAGCTAATGCCGTTATTGCTATGAATACCAGTTGTTTTTTCATAATTATGCTTCCTCCCTCTCTCAAAAGGCTTTGCACGTCCACCTTCAATCAGTAAGAAGTGCGCTTTAAACTATATAGATAGGCTTTTCTAAGATGTCAACGTGGCATTCTTATTTGATGTAAGGTTTCTTATAGAGAGGCTCTCTGATCATCGGTTCGTATCGCCTGTTTCCCGTTAGCCCAAAATGCCTCAGTGAATGTCCGCTGGTGATTATCCCCTTGACGTACGTCTATGTGATGAGTAGAATCACGCATAGAGGTACTCGACATGGCTACAACATTTACGGTTCAAGACTTTTTCAGGCGCTTCAATACTGACGAAGCATGCCTTGAACATCTTATGCAGGTTCGCTACGGCGATTCGATTGAATGCCCGAAATGCGGCAAGGATAGGAAGTTCCATAAACTGTCCAAGGTTCCGGCCTATGCGTGCTCTAATTGCGGCCATCATATCCACCCGATGGTCGGCACTCCATTTGAGCGTTCCCGTACGCCTCTGCAAAAGTGGTTCTATGCCATGTATCTGTTCACCACATCCCGCCATGGGGTAGCTGCCAAGGAACTGCAACGGCAGATCGGCGTCACCTACAAGTGCGCTTGGAGGATGTGCCATGAGATCAGAAAGTACATGGGTGAGGTTGATGGCATACCGCCTATGACTGACCACATCGAAGTTGACGAAACCTACATCGGTGGCAAGCGGCCCAAGGTTAAGGGCTTCACTGGCCGTGGTGCCAAGGGTAAGACCGTTGTCATGGGTATCCTTGAGCGGGGCGGTGAGATTTATACCCAGGTTGTGCCTAGTGCTGCTGGTAAAAACCTGATTCCGCCGATTGTCGCTAATGTTCCCAAGGGAACGAAGGTCAGCACCGATGAATGGGCACCGTATAAGGCTCTTACTGGCCTTGGCTATCGTCATGCAACCGTCGAGCACAGGTCTAAGGAATATGCCCGTGGCGAGGTTCATGTTAATGGGCTGGAAGGCTTTTGGGCGCAGTTGAAGCGCAGCATTAACGGCACTCATATCCATGTATCCAGAAAGCACCTGCCAGCGTATCTGGCGGAGTTCGAGTACAGGTTCAACATGCGTCATCATCCTGAGTGGATGTTTCATCGTCTTTTGATGAGCTTTTAGCCATACGCATAAATAGCTCGTCAAAGGCATCTTCATCGCCAGTAGACGGATGCGCCTTGCAGAAACGGTCTAGCTTCTTTGCTTTGCGGGCTTCTTCTAGGCTGATGTGTTTACCTGTTGCCATAAATTATTTCACTGTGGAGATTTCTAAAACACCTGCTGGAACACAGCCTTGCAAAGCAATTATCACGTGTCTCTCACTAAAATCCTTCACTTCATATAGCGGTAGTTGAAAGTCTGATGATTTTACGAGCAACTGTGATGCTTGCACAGGTAGATCAAAAGAAATGAATACGCACGTTGATAATATTTTTGATTCACCAACAACATTGCCATCAAAAGTAACTTGCATATTGTTTAGAACATACCATCGCCAGCAGTTATCTCCTGATACAAACTCTGGAGGCCTAGAGTCACCAAAAAAGCGCAATCGAATATCAACATTGTTTGGGAAAAATTCATTAGATTCTCCGTGCTTCTCTTTTCTTCTAAGGAAAAAATCCACCCATAAAGCTACAGTGGCGCCGCCAATGAAAGCGGCGATACACAAAAACCATGTTGAGTTTGCCCAAATAAGTGATTCAGACACGGTGGGCCACCAAGTGGTTAGAAATTGATCCCACTTCTTGTTTTCGGCTAGTTTTTCTACGTTTAATATAATGATAGGAATAAAAACTATGGTCGAGATACCCATTGCCGCCCAACGAACAACTTGCCGCATACTCATCGATAAACCCTGCTCCTCCTATAGCACGTACGTCAAGGGGACAAACGCCTGTCCGCTTTGGGTCGAAAGCAGACACTCAGTTAGACTGAACCACAGGCCAATTTCATCACAATACACACATCAGCTCTTTTTCGTGTCCGGCAGACCAACAAGCTCTATGAAGATATGGCTGGCCTGGGGCGCCTTCTTCCTCACCCCAGCCTCCAGCGCATGGCGGATCTCATTGATGCGCTGCATGTAGCAGATGGTGCGTTCGATCTCTTCATCTCTCATATCCTCAAACAATCCCTCCTCGCGCAGTTCGATCTCGGCCATGAGCAGGCTTTCCTCCGGTGAGAGCACAATGCTGTTCACGCGCTGAACCCGCTGCACCCTGGCATCACTCTCCCAAACTCGGCGGGCAGATTCATCCAAACCAGTGTCCGCCGCATCAATCAAAAAACGCTTGTTGGCGTAGGCAAGGAAAAATGCAAGCAAGCCCATCAGCAAGCCGATGGCGATAGCTGCAATGCCATCGAACACGCTGGAGCCGGTGTAGGCGGCCAATGTCATGCCGAGAAGCGCCAGCAGTAGACCGAAGACGGCCACTGAGTCCTCAATCAAAACAGCCAACGTGGTCGGATCGCGCGTCTCCCTGAAATACTGCACAAACCCCGCCCCCTCCTCCTTTCGCTGGCGGTTGAATTCAGCCAGCGCCACCAGCAGGGAATAGCCCTCGATGACAAATGCCAGGCCGATGATGGCAAAGGCGATCCAGTTCAACTCCGGCGGCTCGCCATGCCTGAACTGATCGATGGCATGCATGATGGTGTAGACGCAGCCGACGAAAAAGATAGTGACGGCGGAAACAAGGTTCCAGAAATACTGCTCTTGGCCATAGCCAAAATGATGCTTTGTATCGGCCTGCCGCTCTGAGCGCTTCAAACCCAGAAAAAGCAGACTCTGGTTGGCGGTATCGGCGAGTGAGTGTACTGCTTCGGCCATCAGCGCACTGGAACCGGAAAGCGAGAAACCGACGAATTTAGCGATCGTTACTGTGGCGTTGCCAGCAATCGCAGTTACTACCGCTTTTTTGGACCCATGTGACATTACTCCCCTCCCCTCGCTATGCTTTCCCTATGTGGTCTTACGAACACAGCGGCTTTACCGTGCATCAGATTCCCGCCCTGAGCGACAACTATATCTATCTGATCGACGAAGCGGAAAGTGGCTTGTTGGCTGTGGTCGATCCGGCCACATGCGAGGACGTGGCGGCCACATGCAAGCGAATGGACCGTAAACTGACGCATATCCTGAACACCCACCACCATTGGGACCATACCGGCGGCAACATCGAGCTGAAGCAGCGCTTTGACTGCAAGATCGTTGGCGCAGCGCATGACGAAGCCCGAATCCCTGGCATCGACAAGTATGTGCACGAGGGCGAGCCCCTGACCCTTGGCGGCCTGACCTTTGATATCCTCGACGTTCGCGGCCACACTCGCGGCCATATCGCCTACCTGCTTGGCGACGCCCTGTTTTGCGGCGACGTCCTGTTCGGGGCTGGTTGCGGTCGTCTGTTTGAAGGCACGCCAAGGCAGATGTGGAATAGCCTTAACAAAATTATACAACTTCCGGATTTAACAAGAATTTATTGTGCTCACGAATACACGGAAAGCAACCTGGCTTTCGCTCTTGAAGTCGATCCCGGCAATGTGGCATTGCAAGAACGCATTCAGGATGTCCAGTGGCGGCGCGCCAATAAATTGCCAACCATTCCCGGCACGCTGGCCGAGGAGCGCGCCACCAATCCCTTTCTACGCCCCCTGGATGAGGCCTTCAGGCAGGCCTATGCAGCGAAGCACGGCCTGGCTGATGATCCTGTAGCGATGTTCACCCACCTGCGCGCCGCCAAGGATGGCTGGTAGGTTTTTCTTTCGGCTTGGAGAGATTCTGACTTTAGTGCGGTGCGGACATCATCCAGTACGCGCCCAGCAGCAGCACGCAGATCGTCGCCACGCCTGCGCCATGCCATACCCATGACAACTGCCAATAGCGCGATGCTATGGGGCGGCCGGCGGCGATATCCTGGCTCATCATCTCCTGCCGTCCATGCGTCGGCACCATCACACCCAGCCACAGTCCACAGGCCAGCATAAACAGCGCCGCGCCCCCAGCCATCCACGAGGACGCCCAGCTCATGCCCTGCATGACCACGATGGCAATGCCGGAAAAGAGCATCAGGGAGACACCAGCCGCGCCGAAAATGCGATCCATCATCGCTACTTGACGCAGGGCGAAGCACATCAATGTCGGATGCCTGCTGCGGTCGGCCGAAAACTTCCATGCCGATGAAATCATAAGATTGCCCATGAACATGATCATGCCAGCAATATGGGCGACTGTGATGGCTTGCTTGATATCCATAAGCCCTACTCTCCACTTCGGAATTCAGTAGGAAACTAGCCAACTGGCCAAGCCGTAAAGTGATCCGCACCACGATTATCGACGGTTTCATCTGACGCCACGGCCTTACATTGCCTACATCAACACCCGTTCGATCCCTCCATTGGATACGCGGCTGATAAACGCCTGCTGCCAGTTTTCGCCATGCAGGCGGCGGGCAAGTTCGACGACGATGTAATCGGCCTGCAACGAGGTTTCGCCCTCCAGCCGCGATAAGCCCTGCAGGCAAGACGGGCAGGACGTGAGGATTTTCTCCGGCGCTTGCCCACCATTGGCGATAATCGCCTGCTTGGCCAGGGCGATTTCCTCTTCCTTGCGGGCGCGCACCTTGCCGGCAATGTCAGGACGGGTGACGGCCAGCGTACCGGCCTCGCCGCAACAGGGGCCGGAGGCCTGGGCATCCTCGCCCAGCAGCGTTTTGACCGTCTCGGCCGAGCCGTGCCGCTTCAACGGCGTATGGCAGGGCTCGTGGTAGACATAGGGTTTGCCATTCACGCCCTCTACGTGCACGCCCTGCTCCATCAGGTATTCATGGATATCAATCAGCGGCGCCTCGGGAAACACCTGCTCCAGCTCATAGCGGGCAAGCTGGTCAAAACAGGTGCCGCAAGACACCACCACCGCCTCAAAATCGAGGTAGGACAGAGCATTCTTCAGGCGATGCAACAGCACGCGATTATCATAGGAAATTTTATCGCCGCGCCTGGCGTCGCCGCTGGCCGTGGACGGATAGCCGCAGCACAGGTAGCCCGGCGGCAGCACCACGTTGAGCCCTTGCTCATACAGCATCGATTGGGTGGCCAGAGCCACCTGCGAATACAGACGCTCGGAACCGCAGCCGGGAAAATAAAACACCGCCCGGTTCTCCGCCTTGTCAGGATGGCGCAGAATGGGCACGAGGTTTTTCTCCTTGCCATCGATGCCGAGCATGGTGCGCGCGGTTTTGCCGGGCACGCCAGGCAACGGCCGCTCGACGAAGCTGACCACCTGCGCCGTCACACCATCGAGATTGCGCTTGGCCGCCGGTTTCAGTCTGGCGATGCCGAACCGCCTGGCCAGCCTGCTCAGCAGCCGTTGACCGCCGTAGCCGCCGCGCACCAGCACTGCGCGCATGAGCTTGACCGCATCCGGGCGTTTGAGCGTCAGAAATAGAAGTGAAAGCTTCGACCCAAGGCTGAAGCGCGACTGACCTTTATCCTTAAGCAAAGCTCGCATGTGCTCGGTAACCTTGCCGAAATCAATATTAACTGGACATGGCGATTCGCATTTATGGCAGATGGTGCAATGATCGGCCACATCCTGCAGGCCGGCGAACTGGGCGTAGGAAATGCCGCCGCCGGTTTGCGCCTCATAGAGAAAGGCCTCGATGATGCCGGCCGTGGCCAGAATCTTGTTGCGCGGCGCATAGAGCATGTTGGCGCGGGGAAAATGCGTGTTGCACACCGGCTTGCATTTGCCACAACGCAGGCAGTCGGCGATCTCCTCGGAGAGTTCCGTCAGGTCAGCCGCTTCCAGGATCATGGCTTCCATCTCAAGCAGGTTGAAGCTGGGCGTATAGGCAAAGCTCAGATCGGTGCCGGGCATGAGCTTGTCGCGGTTAAAGCGCGCCTGAGGATCGGCCTTGGCATTGTAAGCAGCCATTTCCTCCAGGTATTCAGGTTGCATATAGGACAGTTTGGTAATGCCGATGCCATGCTCGCCGGAGATGACCCCGCCCAACTCCACCGCCTTGGCCATGATCTTTTCCACCTCGTGGTGGGCCACGCGCATCATCTCGTAATCGTTTGAATTGACGGGGATATTGGTGTGCACATTGCCATCACCGGCATGCATGTGCGTGGCGATGACGATACGCGAGGACAGCACGCGGGTGTGAATATCGCGCACGGATTGTTGCAGGCCGCCATGGCCGCGCAATAGGTCGATCAGCGGGGCCTCCACCTCATGCCGGTAGGATATTCGCAGCCGGCCATGCTGAATCAGGCGCAGCAGCGTCTCACCCTCTTCAAAAGCCGTTTCGCCAAGCATGTCGGCCAGCTTCTCCGCTCGCTTATCCAGCGAACCCAGTAGACGTTGCCATCGCTTCTCCACATCCGTCAATAATTCGCCAGCGCGATCGAGTTTTCCGGCCAGATAACCGTCATCCTCACTCCGTAACTTTTGCGAAGGCTGGAGCTCAGCGCCCGTCAGTTGCGCCTTGACGCCCTGTAGATAGTCGGTCAGTTCGCTGATACAACAGAGTTTATTGGCGATTGAATTTTCAATATTGAGGCGCTCAACATAATCGCTGTACTCGGCCAGGCGTGACAGAGGGATCACCACATCCTCGTTTAGCTTAAACGCACGTGTATGCCTCGCGATGGCGGCCATGCGGCTGCGGTCTGACCAGAAGCGGCTGCGGTCTTCGGGACTGGTGGCGACAAAACCCTCGCCATTGCTGCGGCTGGCAATACGGTTTATACCTGCGCAGGCCTTGGCCACTTTCTCGCCATCATCTCCGGATACATCGATGAGCAACACCACGCGCGGGCGCTCGCGCCGGGTGGACTTGCTACGGTAGTCAATGGCCTTGACGTACTTTTCATCGAAATGCTCCAGGCCCTCGATGTGCACATCAATCATATCATCAACATGCGCCTTGATATCCACCATGGCGCGCGTGGCGTCACTAAGGTCGAAATCGAAGAATTCGCAGCACACTGTGCGCGTGTAGACAAAGGGGCGGTGCAACACAAAGCTGGCGCTGGTGACAAAACCGTCGGTGCCTTCCTTCTGCACGCCTGGAAGACCACCCAGGGCCTTGCGCGTGACATCCTTGCCCAGTCCCGCGTGGCGGAAGAGTGAGCCATGAATACTGAGGGTTTCCGGCTCGCCCAAAGACGTCTTGCCATCAGCGCCAAAACGACTGAGTCGAAAGCGCACCTCGCCATCCGGCGGAATGCGGCCAAGATTATGATCGAGGCGTTCGACCAATAGCCAGTTGCCGTCCGGCGTTACCATTTTCCAGTCCAGAAGATTGTCGACGCAGGTTCCCCAGATGACGGCGTGCTTGCCGCCGGCATTGGTGGCCACGTTGCCGCCAATGGTGCAGGCCCACAGGCTGGTCGGATCGGTGGCGAACACATAGGGCCTCGACGCCTCCATGACGCGGCCGGTGACGGCGCCGCACTGCGCGCGCATGACCGGCGTTTCGCGCCCGCCAATGACGCGTTTTTCGACCGCCTCGATGCCATCAAGTTTTTCGGTATTGATCATCACGGTGTTTTCATGCAAGGGCACGGAAGCGCCGCACAGGCCGGTTCCTCCGCCCCGGGGAATGATGATCAGGTCAAGCTCGGCGGCGACGCGCACGATGCCAGCGATTTCATGCTCGTCATCCGGGGTGATGACGGCGAAGGGATATTCCTGCCGCCAGTCGGTTGCATCGGTGGCATGTCCCACCTTGGCGAAGGCGTCAAAATGCACATTGTTCGGATGAGTGGCGTGGGCAAAGGCCTTCAGCGCCTTCCTTCGGCGCGGCTTTTCCTCGTCGAACCAGCGGTAGAAGTTGTCAAGCATAGCCTGCGCCCTGCCCGCTACGTTGCTGGCCAGGGTGTTCTCCACGGCTCCCGACTCAATGCGGCTCAAACGGTCTTCATGAAGCAGGCGAAGCTGTTTCAGCCGTTTTTTGTCATCCAGAAGATCGTTTCTGATAAAGGGGTTCCGCGACACCACCCAGAGATCGCCAAGGATCTCAAACAGCATGCGAGCGCTTCTGCCCGTTCGCCGCTGAGAGCGAAGTGCATTGAGATCATCCCATGCCTCCGGGCCCAGAAAACGCAGCACGATTTCACGGTCGGAATACGACGTGTAGTTATAGGGGATCTCTCTGATTTGCTCGCTGCTCAAGCTGGCTCCATGCCCCGGCTGGGAATGTCATACGGAAAACGAGAAGGGTATCATAGGCCAAAGCTGCTAGCTGAAAAACCCGCGACGACAGGGACTTGTCCTCTATCCGCCCGCTTACCTCCCCCAGAGCAGAAAAAAGTGTGATCTGCCTCACCTTAACCCTTCTTTTACCGATTAAAGTTCGAATCGCAGGATCATGCATGGGCAGGAAGCCAACACAAAATCGGGGAGTGCATCATGAACAGGGCCATAGGGATTATTGCCACCATTTTATTGTTAACGGGTTGTGCCACGACACATATGCAAAACCATGTCGGCAAGGACATGCGCGACGTCATTGCTGACAACGGACCGCCGGCCAAGGAAATCGAGGTCAGCAAAACCAGGCGTGCCTTTCAGTACAACTGGGATTACGACGCCTTCAGCAACCACAACACTTCCTACAGGCTTGAGCCGCCGGGAAAGAAAGGCGAAACCGCTCCCAGGGGATATACGGCTCAGTATGGCTATTTGATCGCAAATGCCGATATGCTGGTCGGCCATGCCGCGCTGAAGCCTGAATGCGCCATTACCTATGTTGCCGAATGGAACGAGTCGCAGCAGAAATGGATTGTCGTGGACTACAGAGGGGAAAACCGCCTGATGTGCTAGGCCGGTCTTGCCATAGCGGACGGCTATTGCCATCTTCAGTGCATGGCGAAGGGAAGCACGCTCACCCAGGATAAAGATTTCATGCGCCGCGCCCTGCAGCTGGCCAGACGCGGCATCGGCGCCACTCATCCTAACCCCAGGGTCGGGGCCGTAGTCGTGGCAGATGGGCAGATCATCGGCGAGGGCTGGCACGAGCGCCCCGGCTTGCCCCACGCCGAAGCCCTGGCGCTGCAAACCGCCGCAGGTGCAGCCCGGGGGGCAACTCTCTACGTCACGCTCGAACCCTGCGCCGGCTATGGCCGCACGCCGCCATGCACCGAAGCTATCCTTGCCGCCGGCATCGCTCGCCTTGTGTATGCCTCATCCGACCCGCACCCGGCCATGGCGGGAGGCGGAAATAGTCTCCAAGACCATGGCTTGGCGGTAACAGGTGGCGTCCTGCAGGACCAGGCCGACGATCTGAACGCGCCGTTTTTTCATTATCTCAAGTCGAAGAGACCCCTCGTCACGGCCAAGGCCGCCATTTCGCTGGACGGGAAACTGGCCACGCACCGGCTTCATTCGCAATGGATCAGCAACGAGCTATCACGCCGGCACGCGCATCGCCTGCGCGCTGCCTCCGACGCCATCATCGTCGGCGCCAGCACGCTCGTGCAAGACAATCCATCGCTGACCGTTCGCCGTGCGCGGCGGCGAGGCGAGCCTCCATTGCGCGTGGTCATCGGCCACGACACGCCGGCATTCCGCTCCGATTATCAATTGCTAGACACAGACGCCCCTTCGCGCCTGTACGTCAACCAGCATAACGAACACAGCGAGGCATGGCGTCGCGCCGGCGTCGAGGTGGAGCAGTCCGCCAGCCTGGAGGCCATGCTGCGCCATCTTGCCGGCGATGGCCGCCTATCGTTGCTTGCTGAGGGTGGCGGTGGGATGCTTGCATCTTTCTTCGAGGCGCGCCTGGCCGACCGGCTGGTGCTGTATCAGGCGCCAATTTTGATCGGTGGAAAACAGGCCATAAGTCTGTGGCAGGGTGCGGGCGTGGCGCGGGTGCAGCAAGCGCCGCGGTTGGAGAATATCGCGCATCAACGGCTGGGACAGGATCAAGTGATACAGGGAAGCATCGTCTACCCCGACGTCTAGCCCGTGGAAATGGGCATGAGGCGCTGGCCTTTATTGTTGCCTGCCGCCAGCTGGGCAGCCGGCATTGGGCTCATCTACGGCGACTGGCTTCCCCTGCCCTGGATCGTCTGGCTTGCACCCATCCTGCTCACGTTTGCGCTATGGAAGCCGGCGCGGGTTGTCAGCCTCGGCATGTGCCTGGGTCTGATCTGGGCGTCGGCAATGCTGTTCTGGAACGCCGGGCGCATGGCGGCGGACGACACATGGCTGGACGGATCCGTTCGCATCACGGCCAGCATCCAAGGCATGCAACGCCAGCCTGGCCGCCTGCGCCTTGATTTGCGCGATGTTGTGCGTGAAGACGGCTTCGAACTCAATGGGCTGGTGCGCCTATCCTGGTACTTCAGGCGCGGCGGCCCGCCACCCGATTACTTGCGGGCTGGCGACGAGATCAGCGCAGAGGCGCGCTTCAGGCGTCCACGTAATTTCCACAACCCAGGCGGCTTTGATTACCAGGCCTACTGCTTCGACGAGCAAATCGTCCTGCTGGGCAGCATTCGTGGCAGCCCGGAAATCATCGCGCATAACGCCGGCATGCTGGATTTGATGCGGCAACGTATCAGGCAGGCCGTCAGCATGCTGTCGCCAGCACAGGCCGGGGTCATCCAGGCCTTGCTGCTTGCCGACCGTAGCCAGATTCCCGTCCATGCTTCCGACACCTTCATGGCCAGCGGCGCCGCCCACCTGCTGGCCATATCCGGCCTGCACGTTGGCTTGGTGGCTGCCTGGGCGTTCTTTCTTTGCCGCTGGCTGCTGACCCGGCGTGAGGCCTGGATCATCGCCATGCCAGTGCAAAAAATATGTCTCAGTTTTGGCCTGGCCGCATCCTGTGCCTATGCCACCCTGGCCGGATGGCCATTGCCTACCGAGCGCGCCGTGCTTTTGTTTGCCGCCGCCGTGCTGGCATGGTGGCTGCGGGTGAGATCAGCGCCGATCAATTCGCTGCTTGCCGCCCTGATGCTTATTCTGTGCTGGGATCCGGTGGCCATCGCCTCCATTTCCCTATGGCTGTCGTTCACCGCCACGACCGCCCTCTTAATCTGGGCTGGCCGTCAGGACGCACCATCGATGCGGCCGGTCACATGGCTGAAGGCCATGCTGTGGATCAGCCTGCTGGCAGCCCTGGCCACCCTGCCATTGATCGCCTTCGCGTTTGAGCGCATCTCCACCTATACCCTGCTCGCCAACGCCCTGCTGGTTCCCTTGTTCAGCCTGCTGGTGCTGCCCCTGGCCTTACTGGCTGAGATCGCCGCGATTTGCGGCTTCGCTGAATCGGCCGCAACGCTTATGCGCTTCGCAGGCCAGGCCCTGACTCCCGGCATGGCTTTCATCGATATGCTCTATACATGGCCGGGAGCGAAGCTGTTCATTCCCTCGCCCCCGTGGTGGAGCAGCATCCTGTATGCGGCCGGATTGATCTATGCCGGCAGGCGGTGGCTGACGCATCATCGCCTGCACGCAAGCCTCGCCGCAGGGCTCACGCTTGCCACGTACCTGCTGCTGGTCACGCCGGAAAGGCCGCTGGATCAACCCCGGTTTATTGCCTGGGATGTCGGCCAGGGCGCTTCATCCAGCCTGCTTCTGCCCGACGGCGGCGTTACGGTTGTCGACGCTCCAGGATACCCAGGTAGCCGTTTTAACGGTGGCAGCACGGTAGCCGCCGGCTTGCGTTCGCTGGGCCTGACGCATATCGATGTGCTTGTCGCCTCGCACGCGCAGTATGATCATATGGGCGGTGCGGAGCGCCTGCTGGAGCAGGTGCGCGGCATTGGCGAGCTGTGGCTCGCCGATATTCCGGCCAACCACAAACATTCGCGCATGCAAAAACTTCTTGCCAGCATGCGTCAGGCCGGCGTCAGCATCCGATGGCTGGCCCAAGGGGACATGGTCCAATTTGGCGATGCGCCCGTGCAAGTACTCTGGCCGCCACGCGGCTTCTCGGCTGCCAACACAAACAATGCTTCGCTGGTGCTATCGGTTCAGATGTCTGACGGAAGCATTCTGTTGTCCGGCGATATCGAGAAGCAAACGGAGGCGGCCTTGCTGGATGAAGGCATAACGGAGCATGCACTGGCGCTGATGCCGCACCATGGCAGCAAGACATCGAGCACCCCCGCCTGGATAAAGACGGTGAATCCCGAGCATGTTATAGCCCAGAGCGGTCAGGACAACGCCTACGGATTTCCCAGGCCCGCCATCGTCAAACGTTACGCCAATCACGGCAGCCGGGTATGGGATACCAAGCAGGGCGCCGTCATGGCCATCGCGAGCGCTAACGGGTGGAGGTTGCGCACATGGCGGGATGAAGGCGTCAACAATCGGGCATTTGCATTGCAGTGGCGGCTAAGCCACCTATAATCGCGCTTTTTCAGGGAGGCTGGCTTGTACGAATTTATTACCCAGGGCGGAACAGTGATGATCGTGTTGCTGGCCTGCTCGGTGTTGGCGCTGACCATCATCTTCGAGCGCAGCTGGAGCCTGCGCCGTTCCATTATCATTCCCGGCAGCCAGGTGGACGAAATCGAAAAGTCCGTCAAGTCAGGCCAGGTGCAGGATGCCATGGAAACCTGCCGCAAACATAACACGGCCATGAGCCGCATCCTTTGGGTGGCGCTGCAAAACCGTGGCGTCAGCCGCCCGGTGCTCAAGGAAGTGCTGGAGGAAGTGGGTCGCCAGGAAGTAGCGCACCTGGAGCGCTATATCGGCGTGCTTGGCGTGGTCGCCGCCATCGCTCCCCTTCTTGGATTGCTGGGCACGGTGATCGGCATGATCGAGGTATTTCAGGTCATCAGCGTCGAGGGCGTTGGCAAGGCAGACGTATTGGCAGGCGGCATCTCCAAGGCCTTGAATACGACCGCCGCAGGCCTTACCGTAGCCATCCCGGCCCTGGTCGCCTACCGCGTCTTTGAGGCCAAGGTCAATCGCTTCGTGATTGAAATCGAGCACCATGCCCTGCGCTTTGTCGAGTTGCTGAAAGGCGAGCGCTGATGCAGCTGCGCAGTAAAAAGCGCCCGGACTATATGGTGGATATCACGCCACTGGTGGATGTGGTGTTTCTCATGCTGATCTTTTTCATGGTTTCCACCTCTTTCAAGGTGGCCAGCGCCCTGAAGCTGGAGCTGCCAACCAGTCATTCGCAGGAGCAGATCCAGGAACTCGACGAGGTGGTGGTGAGCGTCAACCCCGATGGCCAGCTATACGTGCAAAATGAAGCGGTCAGCGACGCAGATTTGCGCCGTCGCATCCTCAATGCCACAAAAGGCGACCCCAACAAGCGCATCGTGTTGCGCGCCGACGCCAATGCCAAGCACAAGAGAGTCGTACTCGTGCTCGACGTGCTGCGCGAAATGGGTATGGGCAAGGTAGCGATTTCCACCGTACCCGCGACTGGAAACCCCTGATGCGGCTGGTGCAGAAGTATGGCGGCACCTCAATGAATGGCCCCGAACGCATTAGGAAAACCGCCGATATCATTGAGGCCAGCTGGCGCGAGGGCGTAGAAACAGCGGTCGTGGTGTCGGCCATGAGCGGTGAGACCAACCGCCTGCACAAGCTGGCGCATGACCTGTGCGAGCAGCCTTTCCCGCGTGAGCTGGACGCACTGCTGGCCACCGGTGAACAGGCCAGCGCCGCACTTCTGTGCATCGAATTGCGGCGGCGCGGGGTGGCCGCCTACTCCTACACCGGCATGCAGGCCGGCCTCAGAACCGATGGCAGTCATTTCCGCGCCCGCATTCGTAATCTGGAAAGCGAGCGCCTGGGGCTGCACCTCACACAGGGTGAGGTACCGGTGCTGACTGGATTTCAAGGCGTCGATGAAGGCGGCAATATCACCACCCTGGGGCGTGGCGGCTCAGACACATCGGCGGTCGCCCTGGCCATCTCCCTGAAGGCGGATGTGTGCGACATCTATACGGATGTAGACGGCATCTACACCACTGATCCGCGTATCGCGCCCGAGGCCCGCAGGATCGACCGGATTTCCTATGAGGAAATGCTGGAATTCGCCAGTCTGGGCGCGAAGGTGCTGCAAACACGCTGCGTGGAGCTGGCCATGCGTTACACGATGCCCATCCACCTGCGCAGCAGTTTCAATAATGTACCCGGCACCATGGTGACGGTAGAGGATACCAGTATGGAACGAGCAGATATTACCGGCGTGGCCTACAACCGCGATGAGGCCAAAATCACCCTGGTCGGCATCCCCGACCAGCCAGGCATCGCGTCATCGGTCTTCGGGCCGGTGGCGGCGGCTGGCATCAACGTGGACGTGATCGTGCAGAATGTCAGCGAGGATGGCCTTACCGACATCACCTTCACCGTGCCACGCAGCGATTACACGGCGGCCATGCATATCGTGCACGAAATCAGTCAACGGGTGCGAGCCAGAAAGATCGGCGGCGACGACAATATCGCCAAGGTGTCCATCATCGGCGTGGGCATGCGCACGCATGCGGGTGTGGCCAAGCTCATGTTCGCGGTGCTCTCCAAGGAAGGGATCAATATCCAGATGATCACCACAAGTGAGATCAAAATATCCGTCGTGATCGAGGAAAAATACGTGGAACTGGCGGTGCGCGCCCTGCATCAGGCCTTTGGCCTCGATGTTGATTCGGAGAATGGCGAGGCCCAATCTGCTAGGAATAATACATTGCAGTAAAAGCGAAAATATGCATTATGAGATTTAAGTTAACGGAGGGTTAACGAGAGAGGGGGCATGTATGCTGATTTTAACCCGAAGGACAGGGGAAACCATCACCATTGGAGATGATATTCGTGTTCGTATTCTGGCCGTAAAGGGAATGCAGGTGCGGATTGGCGTGGAGGCGCCGCCGAATGTGGCGATTCACCGTGAGGAGATCTACGAGCGCATTTGCAAGGAACGCGAAACGGTCGGCTAATTGGGAGGCTCGTTTGAATAACCATGAAGTTCGCCTTGTTTATCAATCGATGAGAAATGGTTAGCCTGTAACCATGGCACGGAAACTTTCTCCTCAGCGCCAAGCTATTCTTGACTTGGTCAATGAATCGAACCGCCATTGGGATGCCGAAGAAATGTCGCGCGCCTTGTCGGATGCCGGACATAGCGTCGGCATCGCCACCGTATATCGCGGCCTTGCCGCACTGGAATCCGCCGGCCTCGTGCATAGCATTCAGATGGATGGCAAGAGGCACTACGAGCGCGCCGACAAGGAACACCACGACCACATTGTGTGCACCGAGTGCGGCGACATCAGTGAATTCATCAACGCTGATATCGAAGCCCTGCAGGAGAATGCCGCACGCGCCAACGGCTTCAAAATGACGGGCCATCAGTTGATGATTTTTGGAGTTTGTGGCGATTGCAGGTCAGCAAAATCCTGATTTCCTGAAAAAAAGCGGCCCGCCTAAACCATTTGCCCTGCCAGGCTTTCCGCCAGCAGAGCTTAGTCTAGAGTCCGCCTGTCAATGGCACCTTCGATGCGCTTGCACGCCTCCGCCAAGGTGTCTTGGCTGACCGCATAGGAGAAACGCACGTGTGACGGTGCACCAAAGGCCGTTCCCGGCACGAGCGCCACGCCCGCTTCATCCAGTAACCAATCGCAAAACGCTACGTCGTCCTTGAAAGAGGCCTTGGCCAGCAATTCCTGAATACCTGGGAATACATAAAATGCGCCATCCGGACGCAGGCAGTCGAAGCCCGTCATGCCGTTGAGACGCGCCACAAGCCAGTCGCGCCGTTGCTCATAGGTTCGAACCATGTCAAGCAACTCATCCTGCGGCCCCGTCAATGCCGCCAGTGCCGCGTGCTGGGAGATCGAACAGGGGTTAGATGTACTCTGCGACTGCACCGTGCTCATGGCCTTGATGACGTGTGATGGTCCGGCGGCATAGCCGATGCGCCATCCGGTCATGCAATAGGCTTTCGACACGCCGCCGACGGTGATGGTACGCTCGCGTAGATGCGGGCTGGCGGCGGCAAAACTGGCAAACGCCTTGCCGTCAAAGAGTATCTTTTCATACATCTCATCGCTGATCACCGTCACCCTGGGGTGCTCCTTCAACACCTCCCCCAAGGCGGCGAACTCCTCGCGGCTGTAGGCCATGCCGGTGGGATTCGATGGTGAGTTGAGCACGAGCAAACGCGTCGATGAATTCATGACGGCGGCCAATTGCTCGGGCGTCAGTTTGAAATCGGCGTCGGCCCTGGTTTGCACAATCACCGGCCTGCCGCCGGCCAACAGTGCCATATCGGGATACGACACCCAGAATGGAGCCGGGATAATGACCTCGTCGTTGGAGTTAAGAATGGCCTGCATCAGATTATAGATACATTGCTTACCACCGGTGGAAACCAGGACGTTGGCAGGTTCGTAATCCAGGCCGTTGTCCTTCTTGAGCTTGTCGGAAATTGCCTGGCGTAATTCAGGGATGCCGGCTACGGGCGTATACCGCGTCAGCCCAGATTCAATAGCAGCGGCCGCCGCTCTCTTGGCATGAACAGGCGTTTCGAAATCGGGTTCGCCGACACTGAGGCTGATAATATCCTTGCCCTCGGCGCGCAGACTTGCCGCCTTGGCGGTGATGCTAAGGGTGGCGGAAGGCTTAACCTGTTTAACGCGACGTGCCAGCTCAATCATGCAGCCATCATGCCCTTGCCCACCGGTTCCGACAAGCGGCAAAACCCAAACCGGCTTTCAATATCAATCGCGAAAATTAACGAATTGCAGCGGCATATCGAAGCCGGCCTCACGCAGCATGGCGATCGTGTCTTGCAGGTCATCGCGTTTCTTGCCAGAGACGCGCACCTGCTCGCCCTGGATTGAAGCCTGCACCTTCAGCTTCGCTTCCTTGATCTTCTTGACGATGCTTTTGGCCAGCGGCGTATCCAGGCCATGGCGCAATACAACATCCTGCTTGACCAGCTTGCCCGACTGCTCGACCGCTTCGAGTTGCAGACAGGCCAGATCCACGCCGCGTTTTCCCAGCTTGCCGCGCAGGATATCGAGCATCTGCTGAAGCTGAAATTCCGCCTCGGCCACCATCGTCACGACATTGTCATTTAACTCGAAACGGGTATCCACACCCTTGAAGTCAAAACGGGTGCCCACCTCGCGGCTCGACTGATCCGCCGCATTGGCGATCTCGTGCATGTCCACTTCTGAAACGACATCAAATGTTGGCATTGATGCTCCATAGCTGCTGCTTATTAAGGGGCAGCAAACCTAATTAACCTTGATCAACTCAATTTCAAAGACCACCGTGGAATTGGGGCCTACCAGCGGACCATGAGATTGCGCGCCAAAAGCAAGCTCAGGCGGCAGGTACACTTCCCACTTCGCCCCCTCCTTCATTCGCACAATCGCCATTTGGAACCCAGAAAAAAACTTATTGACAGGGTAAGTCTTCGGGAACGGTCCCGAGCTTTCAAACACCTGGCCGCCAATGGTTTTTCCGATATAGTTGATTGTCACCTTATCGCCCGTGGTAGGCTTGGAACCCACACCATCCTGGATTACCTTGTACTGCATACCGCTAAACAGTTCCTCAACACCTTCCTTATGTTTGTTTTCCGCCAGGAAAGCATCGCCGGCAGCCAGGTTTCGATACTCCTCGGAATCGTCCATGCCGGCCATCATCTGCGCCGAACATCCCGATAGCACCAGCAACGACAGCATGACAAGCGCATAAATTTTCAATGGTTTCATAACCTGGACACCCCCAAAGCGTGCTTTTCGGTAATGATATACATCTGACCGGCACTCCGAAACCATCTCATCACCAATATTGAAACAGCCCATTAAGCCACGAATAGGCGCGGCGTGAATATTTGTAAATCGCCCCAGACCCGTCAAGATGTTTCCTGATAGTATGCTGGATAGCATGTATTGGCATAGCTATCTCAACTCGATACACATATGAATGAACATGACATGAGCGTTGATGTATTGTGCATTGGGCATGCCTCCTGCGACCTGACGTTTTCCGTTCCCCACCACCCAAAAGCGGATGAGAAAACCGTGGCCAGCGATTTTGCCTCTTGCGGCGGAGGTCCGGCCGCCAACGCCGCTGTAGCCGTGGCGCGCCTGGGATATAAGGCGGCATTCGCCGGCTACCTGGGCAACGATGTATTCGGCGAACTGCATATCCTGGAGCTAGAGCAAGCTTGCGTTGACTGCTCGCTTATCTCACGCGGCGAAGCGCCTACGCCTCTGTCCGCCGTGCTCGTCAAACCCGATGGCCAGCGCGCCCTGGTGAATTACCGGCAATCAGAGCCGCTGCCGGAAGGCGCCGTGGATTTTTCATGCCTGCATCCCAGGGCCATTCTGTTCGATGGTCACGAGCCACATATGTCCTTGCCGCTGGCGGATCAGGCGAGGAAGTCGGGCATCCCCACAGTGCTCGACGCCGGCTCGCTGCATGCCGGCAGTGAAGCGCTAATGTCCAGAGTGGACTACCTGGTCTGCTCGGAAACGTTCGCCTGCCAGTTTGGCGGCCAAGTGGATGCTCGACAGGCCCTGGACTTTCTCGCCAAACATGCCCCCAACGTCATCATTACGCTTGGCGAGCGCGGCATAGTCTGGAAACGCAGTGCAGACAGCGGCGAATTGCCCGCTTTCAAGGTAGATGCCGTGGACACCACCGGTGCGGGTGACGCCTTCCATGGCGCCTTTGCCGCGGTGCTCGCGGACGGCCAGCCCTGGCTTCAAACCCTGCGCTTTGCCTCCGCCGTGGCGGCGCTCAGCTGCACCGGCCTGGGTGCCCGGTCAGCACTCCCTGGCCGCAAAGATGTTGATGTTTTACTTGCGAAAAACGTCCTAACTATTTGAATTATTAGGGCGCATGGCTATAAGGTATTCTCGCATCTTATCGGTCCACTGGCGAATGGTATGCTTGTCCGCCTGCTGCCGCGGCAGATGCATCAGCTCGCCAAAACGCACGTCCGCCCTGCCACGGCGATAAAACGGCTGCCACATATTGCGATGATCGAATGGCCATACGCCGCTCACGCGGAACGGCAGAATGGGCGCTCCCGTCTCCAGCGCCAAGACGACAGCCCCCGGCAGCACGCGCTGCATGGGAATATCCGGATTCGCCACCCCTTCAGGGAAGATGCACAGCGCATGTTTTTGCTTGAGCGCCCGCATAGCTGTTTCCAGAGCGCGGCGATTGATGCCACCGGGCTTGACCGGGATGCAGCCTGTGGAATCGAACACCCATCGACCGTACCACATCATGTCATAGTATTCCCTGGCCATGAGAAAATTCAGCGGCCTGTCCACCGCCGCCTGTACGAGCAAGGGATCAACGCCAGCGCGGTGGTTGCCCACGAGAATCAAGGGCCCTTCTGGCAACTCGTATTGCTCCGCTGGCAGGCGCTGCCAGCAGCGGCAATATAAACGGTTGGCGGCCCGCATCCAGCGCTTTGGCCCAATGGGAATGGCATGCATGGCCGCATGCTAGCTTCAAGTGGATTACATTGCTTTGCCTTCAGTCGGCTATAGGCTGACTCACCATGCAAACAACCACCCGCTTCACCCTTGTTTGTGTTCTGATTGGGCTGGTATATGGCGCTGGAAAAGCCGCCGCCGACAATGTTTCCATTAACAAAAGCGAGCGCTGGCTGCAGGTGGCTGATGTGTTTGATGGCGAAACCGTGCGCCTGCTCGGCATCGACTGCCCTGAGCCCGCAAAACGCAACAAGCCCGGCGAGCCGTTGGCCGCCAAAGCCAAGGCGGCGTTGCTCGCACTCATCGGCGGCCAGCGCGTGCGGCTGAAAACCGATGTGGAAAAGCGCGACCGCTATGACCGCTTGCTAGCGCAGATTTACCTCGAGGACGGCGCCTGGATCAACGGTGAACTCGTGCGTCAAGGTTGGGCCCATGTCTACACCTTTCCGCCCAATATGCGCTGGGCGGACAATCTCCTGGAGCTTGAACGCAGAGCCAGAGGCGCCAAACGCGGTATCTGGAGCAAGCAGCGCTTCCAGGTTCTCGCTGCCAGTAACGTCGAAAACAGGCATATAGGCCAGTTCCGCGTTATCGAAGGACTTGCGCGCCATGTGCGGCAGAATGATTTTGCCTTCCAGCTAAGTGGACTGGAGGTAAGCGTGCCGAGGAAATACCAGCGCTATTTCGATGCGCTACCGCATCTACAGCCGGGCACGCGCGTACTGGTACGCGGCACGTTGCGGAAATACGGCGAGCAAATCCGGCTGGCCTTGCACAGTCCGGCTGATTTGGAAATCCTGTCGCCATGAATCCGGCCATTTTTCCACTGCGCGGATTTTTGCTGATAGCCATGGCTCTTTTGCTGCTGGCCGGCTGCGCCGTTAATCCGGTGACCAAGCAAAAGGATTTCGTACTCATGAGTGAGCAGCAGGAGCTCGCCCTGGGCGCTGAGGCGGCGAAGCTCGTCGCCCGGCAGATGCCGCTACTGGCTGAAGACGATCCTCTGGTGCGCTACGTCAACAAGGTGGGAAGCAAAGTGGCGGCGGTATCCGACCGTCCTCGCCTGTTCTACCGCTTCCATGTTGTGGACGATGCCACCATCAATGCCTTCGCCCTGCCCGGCGGCTATATTTATGTCAACCGGGGACTACTCGTTCACTTCAATTCCGAGGCCGAACTCGCCGCCGTGCTTGGGCATGAGATCGGCCACGTCACCGCCCGCCACGCCGTGCAGCGCCACAGCAAGGCGCAGGCCTACCAACTCGGCGTGGCCATCGCATCGATCTTCGCCCCAGGTGCAGCCCAGGCGGCCAGCAAAGTGTCCGATATGGTCGCCATGGCCGTTATTCAGGGTTACGGGCGTGAGGCCGAGTTGCAATCCGACGAGTTATCGCTGAAATACCTTCAGGCGGCGGGCTACGACGCCCGCGCCACCATTGCCCTGCTTGAAAGCATCCAGCGGCTGGATGGCATCAAGGATATGGAAAAGCAGGATGCCGGCGAAGCCGTGCAGCATTACCACGGCGCATTCGCTAGCCATCCGGATACGCGCAGCCGCATTGAGGTGGCGGTGGCAAGGGCAGTCGCCATGCAAAAGGGCGTCGGCCACGTCGGCAGCCAGGCCATGCTGGCCAAAGTCGAAGGCTACGCTTACGGAGACAGCCCGGACCAGGGCGCGGTAATCGGCCGGCGATTCATTCACCCCAAACTGGGTATTCAGCTGGCCTTTCCGCAAGCGTGGGTGATCAAGAACTCCGCCCAGGCGCTGACAGCGAGAAAACGCAAGGAGGAAGTGCATTTCCAGCTCGCTTCGGCCGAGTTGCAAAAGCGGGAATCGGCCGCCGAGGTACTGGGACAATTGTTTCCCGACAGCCGTCTCGTCAACGTCGTGCAGGGTCGCCGGAATGGGTTCACATATGCCCGTACCGAGCTGAACATATCCGTAAACAACATCAAGCAGGCGCGGCTTTTCGCCAATGTCATCCTCGACGGCTCGCGCGCCTATGTCATATACATGTGGACGCATGCCAATGCTTATGCCCGCCACCGTCCTGATTTCATCGCCATCGCCGATTCCTTTCGGCGCTTTACCGACAAGCAGATTGACGTGCCGCGCATTAGCCTGCATGTCTGGAAGCGGAGTGACAGCTGGCGAGGCCTGGCAGGAAAAAACGGCAACCTGCTTGGACGATTCACGGCCGAGAGGCTGGCTGCGCTCAACGGCATGGACATGCGTCAGCAGCCAAAAGCCGGCGATATCGCCAAGCTGGTCAGATAAACGGTCGAACAGCGCTTGCCAAGGCATCCCACTATCGCCGTCTACATCAGCGGCCACGGATTTGGCCATCTGGCCCAGGTCGCGCCCGTGCTCCGGGAATTGCACGCAATGGAACCGCAGGCCACGTTCGTTCTGCGCACACCGCTTCCAGAATCCGTGCTGAAACATGTAATGGATGTTCCCTTCCGCCTTCTGCCCGGCAAGGTCGATGTAGGCGTCATCCAAAAAAGCGCCATCGAGGAAGATGTTCCGGCCACGATCCAGGCCGCGCGGTCATTCTTTGCCGGTTGGGGTGCCTGCGTGGAGGAAGATGCGAAACGACTGGCTGCTTTTTCGCCCGAGCTTGTGCTGAGCGATATCTCGCCCCTGGCCTTTCCGGTGGCAAAACGGCTTGGCGTGCCCGGCATCGGACTGTGCAGTCTCGACTGGCACGACATCTACACCGCCTATTTCGATGCCGATGATCCCGTCATGGATACGATCGCACAGGCTCACGCCGACTGCTCTATGTTGCTCAGACTGCCCCTGTCCATGCCCATGCGCAGTTTCCCCCGCCGGCGGGATATCGGGCTAATTGCCCGCAAGACGACTGTGCCACGTTTACGACTGCGGCGGGAGTTGGGGCTTGAAGACAGTCAACCGGCCGCACTTGTCATGTTCGGGGGTAGCGGCGCGCCACCGTTCGCCATCGCCGCCCTTGAAGCCATAGCCGACTGGCGGTTTGTCATACTGGACGTGAAACACACATCGCTTCCGGGCAATGTCATGGCCCTGCGCAGCGGTCAGCCGCATGCCAGCGTCGATCTAGTCAGCGCCTGCGACGTAGTGGTAAGCAAACCCGGCTACGGGGTGTTGGCGGAATGCTGGGCTGCTGGCCGGCCTCTGGCCTACGTGCCCCGCCCTGCCTTCACGGAATATCCATACCTGCGCCAATGCGTGCGACAGAATAACCTGGGCGTCGAGCTTGATCTCGCCTCTTTCGGAAATGGCGACTGGTTGCAGACCCTGGAAACGGCTCGCGCCCTAAGACCCGAACCCCATCCGGCCGATGGCGCTCATGAGGTTGCCAGAATTATCTTGGCAAACGTCTCGGAGGAATAACAGATCATTATCCGGATCCGCGCTCCGTTGATATCAGGGGGTGAGCAGCACGGACAGGCCCGTAGTTTCAATACGGGCTGCAAAGCCTCGCATCCACGGTTCGTCCAACTGAGCAACATGCATTGCCTCCGGCTGAAGTGAGGGTCGGGCAAGACCATACAGCCGCACGCCTTTTAACGGCGCGCCATCGGCTACAAGTTCAGAGAGAAACGCCACATAGGCATGCTGCTCCGCCTCGGTAGGCGGCTCACCGTCCCAGGTCATCACACAGGTCTGAATCCAGGTAGGGCATATCTCAGCGCAGGTCTTGACTTGGTCGAACAGGCGAGCTGGCGAAAGAGCGACGCCGTTGATGTGCTTGATCCCCTCCTCCGTGGCGCTGTCCACCTTCATCCAGGCCTCGCCACCCAGTTCGGCTATCGCCGCCAGCCCGCTTTTCACCTGCGGACGGTGCGCATAGGAACCGTTGCTGATCAATACAAGCGGGATCCGGCCCGACAGTTCGAAATTACGCATCACATTGCCGATCGCCGTCACGATCTCACCGAACTGTCCGCTGCTGGTCGGCTCGCCGTTGCCGGAAATGGCGATGTCGCACAGCCTTCGGCAGTCTTCGGGCACGCGCTGCCGCATAAAACTACCCTCCATTACTACATGAAGAAAATCTCGCAACTCACTTTCCAACAACGGAATATCGATATCTGGAGATACTCCCCGCTTCAACTCCGGCACCTGGCAATAGGCACAATGCCAGTTGCAGGCGTTGTTGGGGTTGAGGTTGATGCCGATGGATACGCCGCCGGCCCGGCGTGAAATGACGGGGTAGACGTAGGTCAGGCCAGCCGCGTCGCGGTCGTGATTCGCCGTGCCCAGCAGACGTTGGCTTTCGCTCATAAGGCGATTGTACCTTCAACCGGCGCGGAGCGCCGCCTTAAGGTTCAGCGCTTGTCGCGGGCTTCATCAGCTCCTAATGTTGGGAAAGGCATGCGTGCGGCAATGGCGCTAATGGAGATCAACGTGCTTCTAGACCAGATATACTTCGGAAACTCGATTCAACAATGGCTGCTTGCCGCCGGCTTCTTCGCGGCGGCCCTGTTGCTGCTCACCACCATCAGGGGACTGGTCAACCGCCACCTGACCCGTTTGGCGGAGACTTCGGAAACCGAATGGGACGATCTGCTGGTCTCGCTGTTAACGCGCACCAAAACAACGCTTCTGGTCATTGTGGCGCTGTTTATTGCCACGACACCGCTCGATGTTCCGGACCGGCCGGACGCGGTTTTACGCTCCGTGACGATCCTCGCCCTGCTTGTTCAGGCAAGCATCTGGGGAAACGGCGTCATCGCCTTCTGGATCGAGTACCAATCAAAACGTGGCGAGGAAGAGGGCGTTGTTACAGCAACCACGGCCAATGTATTCGGCTTCATCGCTAAACTCGCCCTTTACTCCATTGTCGTCTTGTTGCTTCTGGACAACCTGGGAATCGACGTGACCGCCCTGATCGCCAGTCTCGGCATCGGCGGCATCGCCATCGCTCTGGCCTTGCAAAACATCCTGGCCGACCTGTTCGCCAGCCTCACCATCTCCTTCGATAAACCCTTCGTTATAGGCGATTTCATCATCGTCGGCGATCTCATGGGCACGGTCGAACATATCGGCCTGAAAACGACGCGCATCCGCAGCCTGTCGGGCGAACAACTGGTTTTTTCCAACAACGACCTGCTGAGCAGCCGCATCCGCAATTTCAAGCGCATGTATGAGCGCCGGGTGGTGTTCGCCTTCGGCGTGGTCTACCAGACGAGTTACGACCATCTGGCCGAAATTCCCGGAATGGTGAAAGCAATTATCGATGCGCAGGAGCAAACCCGCTTCGACCGCGCCCATTTCAAGAGCTACGGGGATTCGTCGCTAGATTTTGAGGTGGTCTATTACGTGCTGGTGCCGGATTACAATGCCTACATGGACATCCAGCAGTCGATCAATCTTGCCATCTTCAAGCAATTCGAGGAAAAAGGCCTCGATTTCGCCTACCCCACGCGCACCGTGTTCGTTACCCAAGAGGGCTCACAACCGCCTGCAAAGGAGCCAAAACGCAAAACGAAAACGCCGCCAAGGACCACCTGAGCGGCGGGTGAGATGCCTTGCCGATGGTTAACGATAGAGCGGCCAGCGCCCCCTCGCCTTAGGCGGTAGTATCGTCCCGGCCGTTGCGGCAACATTGCGCGCGCCATGCAAACATCCTCCCCCGTCGGCCTTGCCTACCAGCTGTCCCTCCAGGCCAGAAAGCCCGGGCTGTCGGTGTATCTCTGCCGCGACCTGCGTGGCTACCGTCAACTTGCAGAGGAACTGGCGTTTTTTTTGCAGGATGCGCCACGGCTGCTGTGGAAGTTCCCGGCCTGGGAGGTGCTGCCTTACGACCGCGTCAGTCCGCACCATGCCATTGTCGGCGAACGGCTGACCACCGCCAGCCGCCTGCTATCCGAACCCTCTCCCGCCGGCCTGCTGCTTACCTCGCTACCGGCCTGGCTGCAACGCATCGCGCCTCCGGAGGCTGTCAGCGCCCACGTGTGGAATGTCCATGTCGGAGACAGGCTCGATATCACCAGTCTGAAGGAGAAGCTGGCCATGGCAGGCATGCAGGCTGTGGACCGTGTGCTGACGCAGGGCGAATTCGCCGCTCGCGGCGGCCTGCTGGACATCTGGCCTGCGACTGAGCACACGCCCCTGCGTCTGGACATGTTCGGCGAAGAGATCGAGTCCATCCTCCGTTTTGATCCGGAGACGCAGCGCTCCAGCGGCAGCCTGGACAGTTTCGTGTCAGTGCCGGTACGTGAGGTGATTCTGGATGAACCCGGACGCGAACGATTCGCCGCCGCTTTTCTGGCGCGATTCCCGCAGCTGAGAAAGCACCCGATGCTGGCCGCCGCCAAGGCTGGCCGGCCGCATCCCGGCATTGAATCGTTGCTGCCACTGGCCTATGAGGGCACGGCGCGGCTGGGCGATTTCCTGCCCGGCGGCACAACTCTGCTGGCCGAGGCGGGTATCGAAGAGGAGCGCGAACGATTCGCCGCCCAGGTTCGCGGCCAGTTCGACATGGTGCGAAGCTCACAGGAGCCGGTTGTCGCACCCCAGGAACTCTACGCCGTGGAAACGCCAATCAAGGCCGGGACCATCGCCGTCGATGCCGGCATGGCCGCCCCGCCACAGCTAGCCGACTTCCAGTCCGCTTCCCGTCCCCTGCATGCCCTGCTTGACCGTCTTGCCAGCCATATCTCGGCGGGCGGGAAAATATTACTTGTAGGCCACGGCCCAGGGCAACTCGAACGCATGAGCGAAGCCGTGAACGGTATCTGCGGTGGCATCCCGACCTGCAGGGGCCTGCACGACATGGATGCCGGTCCAGCGTCCGCCTGTGTCGGATTCCTCGATGCCGGTCTTGAGCTAGCCAGCGAAAAACTCCTGATCCTCAGCGGCCGCGAACTGCTCGGCCAGCGCCTGCCCAGGCGGCGATCCCGTAGCACCGCGGCCATGCGCGCCGACGTATTCGCCAGCCTGCGTGAGTTACACGTGCATGACCCGGTGGTGCATGAGGATCATGGCGTCGGCCGATACCTCGGTCTGGTTACGCTCGGCGAAGGCGATGATCAATCCGATTTCCTTCACATCGAATATTCGGGTGATACCAGCATCTACCTGCCGGTGGAAGAACTCGACCGGCTTCACCGTTACACCGGCGAGGCAGCCCCGCAGCTCAACAAGCTAGGTTCCGAGCGTTGGAAACGAACGCACGAGCGCGTCAAGCGAGACATTCTGGCCATGGCGCACGACATCATCGCCGTCGATGCAGCCCGCCGCCAACACAGGAAGTCCCCTTACCTGCTGCAAGGCGAACTTCGCGACGCCTATGAAGAATTCGCGGCCCGCTTTCCCTTCGAGGAAACCGACGACCAGATCGACGCCATCGACGCCATCCTTGCCGGCCTGGCAAGCGAAGAGCCCATGGACAGGGTGATCTGCGGCGATGTCGGTTTCGGCAAGACCGAAGTGGCGCTACGCGCCGCTTTCATTGTCGCTACGAGTGGCCGGCAGGTGGCCGTGCTCGCACCTACCACGGTGCTGGCCAACCAGCACTTTTCGACCTTTTCCGAACGCTTCGCCGGCACCGGGCTAAAGGTGGCGGGCATATCGCGCCTGCAGGGAAAGGCGGAGCTTGAGCGCATACGCACCAGGCTTGCTTCCGGCGATATCGATATCGTCGTCGGCACCCACCGCCTGTTGTCGGTCGACATGAGCTTTGCCGATCTCGGGATGGTGATCGTCGATGAAGAGCAGCGCTTCGGCGTCAAGCACAAGGACCGTCTGAAAGCCCTGCACGCCGGCGCCGATCTGCTGACCCTCACCGCCACGCCCATTCCGCGCACCCTGCATCAGACGCTGTCCGGCCTGCGCCAGGTCAGCATCATCAGCACGCCGCCGGCCGAACGCGAGGCTATTCGCACCATGGTGTCGACCTTCGACGAGCACCTGGCCGCCGAGGCTATCCGCCGCGAGCTGTATCGCGGTGGGCAAATCTATTACGTGCACAACCATGTCAAGAGCATCGGACGCATCGCCAAGCGTCTCTCTGAAATCTTGCCCGAGGCGGAAATCGGCATCGCCCATGGCCAGATGCCCGCCGCCGAACTGGACCGGGCGATGATGGCCTTCTACGAAGGCAGGCTGCACGTCATGGTGTGCACCACCATCATCGAATCGGGCCTGGATGTGCCCAACGCCAACACCTTGATCGTCGAGCGCGCCGACCTGCTGGGCCTGGCGCAGCTGCATCAGATCAGGGGACGCGTTGGCCGTAGCCGGCATCAGGCCTACGCCTACCTGTTCACGCCCGAACCGGCCGCTATGACGAGCGAGGCCCGCGAGCGCTTGCAGGCGGTGGCCGAGCACAGCGAGCTGGGTGCAGGTTTCTGGCTCGCCCGCCAGGACATGGAAATCCGCGGCGCCGGCAACCTGCTTGGCGCTGAGCAAAGCGGCCACATCGAGGCTATCGGCCTGGATCTCTATCTGGACATGCTTTCCGATGCCGTGAACGAGGCGAAGGGCAAGGCGGTCGCGCCCGTACAGGCGTTGGACATGCATCTGGGCGTTTCCGCCATGCTGGCGGACGACTATATTCCACAGATCGGCGAGCGCTTACAGCTTTACCGCCGCCTGGCCAGGGCCGAAAGCGACGCCGAGATCGACCAGCTGTTCGAGGAAATGACCGACCGCTTCGGATACATGCCTGAGCAGGCAAGATACAGCCTGGATTCGGCCCGTATCCGCTGGCGCGCCAGGGCCATGCGCCTGTCGAAACTAGAAGCAGGCCCCAAAGGCCTGCGCGTTGTCTTCACCGAGGACTCGCCGCTGGATACGGCAAAGCTGCTGGCCCGCGTGCAGCGCGAGCCGGCCCGCTTCCGCCTGCGGCCGGATGGCGGCCTGAACCTGATCGAAACGCTGGATGGGCCTCTGCAACGCTTGCGTAGCACCATCGATTTCCTCGACGAGCTTCGAGCCGATTGTCGATCACCAGAAAAAACAAACTGAGGAAGCCGCCCACATGCTCATCAACCTGTTGATTCCCCCACACAGAACCTTCACGGACACCCCGGATGCGCGGCTCTACGCCACGCCCGGCGGTGGGAGCATGAAGCTGTTGGCCGAGGTGGATGAAAAGAGGCTGCATGACTGGCAGTTCGACACCGAACTTGAAGTCTGGGCCAGCAAGCGCGCCGCACCGCGCATGCAGGCGCACATCTACCATTGTGCTGAATTCGATGCATTCAAGGAAATATGCACCAGCCTAGCGCTGGAGCAGATCGGCATCATCGACCTGGCCATGGATGGAGATCACACAGTGCTGACGCTGAATGGCGACATGCCGGCTGGCAGACTTACACGGCGCATGCGCCCCCTGGCCGAGCGCCTGGGCGTGGGCATCGCCGTCACCGGCATGCCGCCCTCCCCAAGCCTCGATGCGCCCGGCATGCTGTTCATGGACATGGACTCCACCCTTATCCAGTGCGAATGCATCGATGAGATTGCCGATTTTCTTGGCATAAAGGCTCAGATCGCAGCCATCACCCAGCGCGCCATGGAGGGGGAGTTGGATTTCACCGCCAGCCTGGTGGAGCGCGTCAAGCTCCTGGCCGGCCTTGAGGCCAGCGTGTTGCAAAGGGTCTACGATGAACGCATCCAGCTGATGGATGGAGCGGAGATACTGGTGCAGGCACTGCACGCCAATGGCTGGAGGGTGGGGCTTGTCTCCGGCGGCTTCCGCTTTTTTACCGACCGCCTGCAAGAGCGGCTTAATCTGGATTTTACGCTTTCCAACAAGTTGGAGCTGGCCGAAGGCAGGCTGACCGGCCGCGTGGTCGGCAACGTCGTCGATGCCGAAGCCAAACGCCGTGCGCTGATCGAACAGGCTGAAACCTGGAATATCCCCATGAGCCAGACCGTGGCCATCGGCGACGGGGCCAACGACCTGCTCATGCTCGAAGCGGCCGGCCTGGGAATCGCCTTCCACGCCAAGCCCAAGGTGCGCGAACTGGCTCCCTACGCCCTTTCTTATGGCGGCCTGGATCGGGCTCTGGATCTTTTGGAGTCACCCTCCGTCCGCTGACGCGCTATCTCATATGTAACAGCCTCGCACCCATATGAGAGGTGCGGGCTTCAAGATGCTAAAACTTATACAGCAATGTGATGGCGGTTTCGGTATCGAGCTTCTTGCTACCGTCCGGAACCTGCGAGGTGTGCTCCAGGGTGACGGCGATCTTGCTCGACAGATTGCCGATGATCTCGTTTTGCAGCGCCGTCACCGATTTACTGACGAAGCCGCTTCTTCCCGCTTCAACGGTGGCGTCCTCCGTCAGCGTAGCGCTTTTTGAGATCGTCCACGTGAGGTTAGACGCCGCCCGGATAATTGCTTCGTGCTCGGTGCCGTTATTCACCAGCTTGCTGTGCCTGCCACCAGCGCCGATCTCTCCCGTGATCATCAGATTGTCGGATTGATGCAAGGTGTGGCCATAGCCGGCCGTCTCCCGCAAGCGGTATTTAAAACCGCTGAAACGGTCATTCTCGTACTCGCCAAGGCCATACACGTAAGAAACATCCGAGAGTTTGTAATCGCCCTTGAGGCTGAGCTCGTACTTCTCGGCCGTGGTGCGGTCGCCATCGGCGTTGTTGTAGACACTGCCCTTCAGGGTCAGCCGCCACTCATCACGGTCATAGACTGACTTGAGCCTGGCGTTAATGGTCTGCGTTTCGGTATTTCCGCTGGTGAGCACTGCTCCCAGCTCCGCCTCCGAATTCAGGCCATCGACGATGCCGGCCTGGGCGGCGCCGTTGGCGATAAATAGCAAAGCGACTGACGCGGCGAAATATTTGCGCATATGGATTCCCCTTCCCTGGATTGATGAATCATGTAAAACGCGGCGGATTATTGGCCTGCGGCCAAGGCTGTCAAGCAGCCTAAAGTAGCCTATTCACTTTGATTCATATGCACGTCCATCTGCGGATAAGGAATGGAAATGCCCTGCTTATCAAAGGCGAGCTTAATACGCTCGGTCAGGTCGCACTTGGCGGCCCAGAAATCTGAGGTCTTGACCCATGGTCGGACGGCAAAATTGACACTGCTTTCGCCAAGTTCGGCGACACCGATAAAGGGCTCGGGATCATCCAGCACGCGCTCATCGGCGTCCAGGATGCCCTTGAGCACTTCCTTGGCCTTGCGGATGTCATCGCCGTAACCGATGCCGATCATCAGATCGATGCGCCGCGTATCACGGGCGGAAAAGTTGGTAATCGTGACTGCATAGATGGACCCGTTGGGCACGATCACCTCGCGGTTGTCCGGGGTTCTCATGGTGGTGCTGAAGATATTGATGACCTCCACCACTCCCGATGTGCCGCCAGCATCGACGAAATCACCTGCCTTGAAAGGGCGGAACACGATCAGCATGACGCCGGAAGCAAAGTTTTTCAGCGAATCCTGCAATGCCAGACCGATGGCCAGGCCGGCGGCGCCGATGAGCGCAATCATCGAGGTGGTGTCCACGCCCAGCTGATCGAGGGCGGCAACGACAACAAAAAGAAGCAGGATGGTCTTGACAATGGCCACGAGAAAATTGACGAGCATCTCGTCCATTCCGGCCTTGACCATCAGCCTGTCGGCCAGGCTCACCAGCAGGCTCACCACGAAACGTCCAACGACGAATATAAGCAGCGCCATGACAATATTGATCGACCACGGCATCACGTAATCTGAAAAAATCGCCTGTATATCAATGGATTCAAGCATGTTCCAAGCCCTCCTCTACAAAAAGCTCTTACACCTTATGTGTGAAATGCTCCCGACTACTGCAATACCAGGCCAAGGCCTGTAATAAACTATCGGTGATTTAATTCAATGTCTATGCAGCTAATGTTCATCCATAATTTTCCAGAGCATGGAGTAGATTCGGGCTCGGTTTGACGCCTACTGATTTTACCCACAGATCCGCTCCCACAGCCCCTATCTTTTCTAAGTCACTTTTGGTGTAGATGCGGCGGCATTGAGCCAGGCCGCCGATTTAAGGCCAAGATTAAGCCGCGCTGCTCTTCCCCGGTTCGAATCAATCATCCAGCAGATGCGACACCAGGCCATCGGCGAGCTTTGGTTCGAACCATGTGGATTTCGGCGGCATCACCACACCAGAATCGGCCACGGCCATCAAATCGTCCATGCTGGTCGGAAACAATGCGAAGGCCACGGCCATCTCACCGGAATCCACCCGCCCCTCCAGCTCCTCCAGACCGCGGATGCCACCGACGAAGTCGATGCGTTTATCGCGCCTGGGGTCCGAGATGCGCAGCACGGGTTCGATCAGATTGCCAGCCAACAGGCTGACATCCAGCCGGCCAACAGCATCATCGGCGGGAATTAGCTCGGGCTTGATCTTCAGGCGGAACCAGCGGCCGGGCAGATACATGCCGAACTCCCCCGCTCCGCCCGGTTTGACCGCCGCCGTCTTCGGCTCGATCCAGAACGCCTCGGCAAGACGCGCCAGGAACACGTCCTCATCCAGCCCATTCAGATCGCGTACGACGCGGTTGTAATCAATGATCTCCATCTGGTCGTGTGGAAACACCACCGTGAGAAAGTAATTGTAGGCCTCCTCTCCCGTGTGCGCCGGATTTGCCTGGGCGCGCATGGCCGCCACGCGCGCCGCCGCCGCAGAGCGATGATGGCCGTCTGCCACATAGATGGCGTCCATGGCGTCAAAAAGATCGCTCAGGCGTGAAACGTCCCCGCCGTCAGACATGGTCCAGAGTTGGTGGCGCACACCGTCGACCGTCGCGTCGAGCTCGGGTGCGCCCGCCGCAGCCCGCGCCAATATGCCGTCAACTTCCGACTCGGCGCGATAAGCCAGCAGCACTGGCCCGGTCTGGGCGTTAAGCGCGTCGATCTGACGCACGCGGTCATCCTCTTTATCGGGGCGGGTGAATTCGTGTTTTTTGATGCGATTCTCATTGTAGGCCGTAACCGAGGCGGCAGCCGCCAATCCCGTCTGCACATGATCGCCCATCGTCATACGGTAGACGTAGTAGCAGGGCGTCGGATCCTGAATAAGCACGCCCTCGGCTCGCAGGCGCGACAAATTCCCGGCCGCCTTCGCATACACCTGCGCATCAAACGGATCGGTCCCTTCCGGCAGGTCGATTTCCGCCTTGGAGATGTGCAAGAAACTGTGCGGTCGACCGGCAGCGCGACCCCGCGCCTCGGCGCTGCTGAGCACGTCATAGGGTGGCGCCGCGACATCGGCGGCGGTGAGAGGCTGCGGGCGCAGGCCTCTAAATGGTCGAATCAATGGCATGAATCCTCCCGGTAGCGATCGATGCAAGCCTATCAGGACGCCTGGGAGATACCGAGCAAAGCCATCTCCCCTTGGGAAAAACCAGCCTTGCGGCGCGCTTGTTCATTGAAAGGCCCGTGCAGACCCTTGGGAAAATGCCTGCTCAGAAGATAGAAAAACGTCGATTCCGGCTCCAGCCCTCGCTCACCACAAAGATAGCGGAACCAGCACGTGCCTATCTGCACATGGCCGATCTCATCGCTCAGGATGATTTCCAGGATATCCACCGCGCGAGCGTCCCCGCCCTGGCGCAGCTTGGTGATCATGCCGGGCGTGACATCCAGGCCCCTTGCCTCCAGTACGCGCGGCACCAGAGCCATGCGCTCCAGCGCATCACCTGCCGTTTTCTCCGCCATTTCCCACAGGCCGTTGTGGGCGTCGAAATCGCCATAATCATGGCCGTATTCATGGAGGTGATCGCGAATCAGGCCAAAGTGATAGGCCTCCTCATCGGCCACGCGCACCCAGTCGTCGTAATAGGCGCGCGGCATATTGCGGAACCGCTGAACGGCGTCCCAGGCCAGATTAATAGCGTTGAACTCGATATGAGCGATGGCGTGCAGCATCGAAGCCCTGCCAACCGGCGTGCCCAGGCCGCGCCTGGCCAACCTGCTGGGCGGCACGAGCGCTGGCTTTTCCGGCCGCCCGGCGCGATCAGCTGGCAGGATGCTTCCACTAGCCTGAAGGTCCAGTTGGTCGCATCGCCATGCTTTCGCAACCTGTCTGGTGAGCCTCAGCTTTTCCTCGACATCAGCGAGCGCAAGACAGGCGGCCGCCTGCTCGAACAAATCAGGCATGAAAATATTGCCCGGCGAGTGGCTGGGCGTGCACAATCGATGCTGGCATCATGCAAGCGATCCTAACGCCTGAGACGTGGAGAAAGAATGACCGACGTGATTACACAACGCGCTATTGCCCTGGCTGGTATCACCCAGTCGGCCTATCTGGTGCAGAACATCGCGCGCAGGGGGGCAGTGTCGGAGCCGGAAATGCAAGTGTTGATCAAGAGCCTGTTCGTGGAGAACGCCGAGAATGCGCTTGCCCTGTATGGCTCAGCGGATCGCGTGGGCAACGGGCTTCGCATCGCCCACACCATGCTCAGCGGCGGCGCCATCGAACAGTCCAAGGAACTGATGACCTATGTGGTGCAACTCATGGCGTTGGAGCGCAGGCTCGCCAAGCGTCCCGAGATGCTCGCCCATATCGCCAACGGCCTGAAGCACACGCGAACCCAGGTGCAGCATTTTTCTCCCACGCACGAATCAGTGCTGGCCAATCTTGCCGATATGTACGGCCAGACGGCAAGCCAGCTCTCACCGCGCATCGTTGTGCGCGGCAAACCCATCTACCTGAAACAGAAGCACAACACGGAAAGGGTGCGTGCCCTGTTACTCACTGGCATCCGCGCCGCCCACCAATGGCGCCGGCATGGCGGGCGCTGGTGGCATGTACTCATCGCCCGCAAACGCATGGCAGGCGTCATCGCCGATATTCTCGCCGAAATGAGAACATGAGTTTGGCGTATAGAGCTCGGGTCTGGCTGATGCTATAGCGTTCGCTCATTCTTCACCCATCGCCGCCATGTCTGGTGCGGTGTTTAGCCTGCGACACAACGGTACCTGGTCAGCGTCTAGCCAGTGTTGATTATTCAGGAGCTAATTAAAAAGCCTCTTCCTTTACAAACCGAGCAGAAGACAAGCCTTAGCTCATCGCTATCTTCATGGCCTGCGGCTTCCTGGCAGAGCTCACAACTGAACTTTGCAAGGCCGGCTGAGACTTGGCGGCACATCTTTGTTCCCAGGCAATGGCTGCATGTATCCGGCTTGGTCATTGGATTGGTCCTCCCTGCGCCAATATTAGCTTCAACTTCTGAATTTCGAAGTTAGGGAAACTACGTACTCCGCTGGCGTTCAGATCGGGGAGTTATAAGCCCGCAATGAGCACATTCTTAGAGCCTGTTCCAGGCGGCGAGCTTGTTGCGCATGCGCGTCACATGACTCCCCTGCCAGAATGACTGGTTGCAGCTGGCGCAATAGTAGACCGTGCTGCTGTTCTCTCGTACATCCTCGGGCAGATGTTGCCTCTCTCCTGGCCCGGCCGCGACAAGTAGCGCATTACACAACAGGCAGCGGCTGAACGGCCGGTGCAGCCAGTCGATACCCAGAAGTTCGGTAACCTCTTTAATAGACTCGCCTATCTTATTGGAATTCAGTATTATTACCCGACTCTCCGCATCTCGATGTTGGAGCAGCTTGCGATCCAGAGAGATAAACAGGCGACCCTCCCTGAGGGCACTTTTCAGCAGATCGCGGTCCGCCTGGCCTGCCTCTGCGATCACCGTGTCGTAGCCTGCCGCACGCAGCCATCGCCCTAGGCGCGAAAGCATGACATCGCACAGGAATTTCATTTGGATTGGCCTTACTCCCAGTGCATTGACTTGATCACGGTGCAGCAAACATAGTCCTAAACTGGATGGGCTACTATCGCTTCACGGTTCGCACACATTCATGGGAACCTCTAATAATTGGCGGCCTGCCAATTATTAGCACGGAAAGTCAAAATACGATTTCGCCTTTCCTCACACAATATTGCAGGAAGGCAATATTGCACGGGCTGCCGCCCGAAGGAGGCCATGCATGGATGTATGGCATGAAAATCGAACGTTTGCATCGTATGATTTTGGCGACACATCCATATGCCGCACGGGCGGCTCTATTAATTAGAGGCGCCCTCATGGATGAACCACGCTCAAAGCGCATGCGCTTCAAACCAGCTTTGGCCAGAGCCGATTTCGACGGTAAGCGGTACGGCTAGCTCAATGGCGGACTCCATTTCATCACGAACGATTCGTGATACGAGTTCGATCTGATTGAGCGGAGCTTCAAGCACCAACTCGTCATGCACCTGCAGGGTCATGTGCGCCTCCGGCGCTTGGGCCTTCAAGCGCTGGTGCAGGCGAATCATGGCGACCTTGATGATGTCCGCCGCCGAGCCCTGCAAGGGCGCATTAATGGCGGTGCGTTCGGCATAGGAGCGGTGCATGCCGTTCTTGGCATTAATATCGGGCACATACACGCGGTGGCCCAGCAGTGTCTCGACATAGCCCTGGGCGCGGGCCGTTTCCAGCGTCGCATCCATGAAGCCGCGCACCCTGGGATACTGGTCGAAATATGCCTCGATAAACGCCCGCGCCTCACCGCGCTCCAGCCCCAGCTGCTTGGCCAGGCCGAACGGCCCCATGCCGTAGAGGATGCCGAAATTGATGATCTTGGCCCGTCGGCGCATCTCGCCCGTCACCTCATCCAGCGGCACGCTATTGACCGTTGCGGCTGTGGCGGCATGGATATCGTGACCGGCGGCAAAGGCAGCCGTGAGCGTTTCATCGCCGGAGAAGTGCGCCATCAGCCTTAATTCAATCTGCGAGTAATCGGCGCTGATCAGGATGTTCCCATCTTCAGCCACGAAGGCCTTGCGGATGCGCCTGCCCTCCTCCGTGCGAATGGGAATATTCTGCAAATTGGGATCGGAGGAAGACAGCCTGCCCGTGCTTGTAATGGCCTGATTGTAGGAGGTGTGCACGCGACCAGTGGCGGGGTGAATCAACGATTGCAGCGCATCAGTGTAGGTGGATTTAAGCTTGGCCAGCTGGCGCACTTCCAGAATCAGCTGTGGCACCTCATGCTTGTCGGCAAGGGATTCCAATACTTCCTGGCCCGTCGCCCACTGTCCGGACTTGGTTTTTTTGCCGCCGGTCAGTTTCAACTTGTCGAACAGCAACTCTCCCAACTGCCTGGGAGACTGGATATTGAATTCGCCCCCTGCCGCCGTGTGAATCCGCGTTTCCAGCTCGTCAATGCGGGTTCCGAATTCATTGGACAGGCAGGCGAGCTCCTTTTTGTCCAGTTTGGCGCCCTTCCATTCCATGTCTGCCAGCACGTGCATTAGCGGCAATTCGATCTCATCGTGGCAGGGCAGTCTCGACTCATCCTTCAGTTTCCGGCGCAGAAGATTGGCCAAGCGCAATGAAATTTCAGCATCCTCACAGGCATAGGGAACGGCCTCATCCAGAGGCACGAGGTCAAAACTCACTTGCTTGGCTCCCTTGCCAGCCACCTGGCTGAATGGGATGCACTGATGGCCCAGATAATCGGCAGCCGTGTTGTCCAGGCTGGGCGGGTACTTTCCCGGATAAAGGCAATAGGCCAATAGCATGGAGTCCAAGCGGACACCAGCCAGCCCTATGCCAGCTTTAAGTAATACCTGAATATCATACTTCAAATTATGGCCACACTTGGCTTTATTCACATTTTCCAGAACAGGACTCAGGGCCGCCAGGACTTTTGTTATCGGCAGCTGTCGCGGCGTTTCCTGCAGCATATCGGCCGGCCGATGCGCAACGGGTACGTACCAGCCTTCCCCCTCCTTGGCCGAGAACGACATGCCGACAAGCTCGGCGTCATGGCAGTGAAGCGACATCGTTTCCGTATCGATGGCAATCAACGCCGCCGCATCCAGAGCCTCGCACAGGGCGCTTAGTGAGGCCTCATCGTTGACGAGCCTGTCGACGCGATCTGGGGGATCAGTCTGTTGCTCAGGGCGCTCAGCTGGCGACGCCGCCGGACCGCTAAACTCGGCAGCCAAACGCCTGAATTCAAGATCGGTGAACAGCGTAACCAGCTGCGCCCGGTCTGGCTCGGTCACGGCCAGGTCATCCAGATCGACGCCAACCGGTGTCTTCTCGCACAATTGGGCCAGTCGGTAGGACAGCCGCGCATCATCGGCGAATTCGATGAGGTTTTCGCGCCGTTTTTTCTGTTTGATCTGTGGAGCCGACGTCAATACGCCCTCAATGCCCTGATAGGCACGGATCAGTTCTGCCGCGGTTTTGGGGCCGATGCCGGGCACGCCGGGAATGTTATCCGAGCTGTCGCCGGCCAGGGCCAGGAGATCGAGTACTTGCCTGGGTTCAACGCCCCATTTTTCGCGCACGGCCTCAGCATCAAAGCGGATGGATTTCATGGTATCCAGCATATGAATGTGCTTGCCCACCAATTGCATGAGATCCTTATCCGATGAGACGATGGTCACATCCCAGCCCTTGGCCTCGGCCTGTCTCGCCAACGTGGCGATGACGTCATCGGCCTCGTAATTGTCGATACAAATCAGGGGAAAGTTCAGCGCCTTGGTTATCGTCCATACATGCGGCCACTGCACGGCCAAATCCTCCGGCATCGGCGGGCGATGCGCCTTGTATTCCGGATAAATGTCATTGCGGAAGGTGCCGCCCCTGGGATCGAAGGCGACGGCCACGTGTGTGGGCTTCAGCTCATTCAACACCGAGCGCAGCATTTGCACATAACCATAGATGGCATTGGTCGGCTCGCCCCTGGAGTTGGATAAGTTCCGGATCGCATGATAGGCGCGAAAGACATAGTTGGGACCATCGATCAGGGCAAGGTGCGGCATGAGCTGAGCATGCCCGAGCAACATCCTTGCTGCAATCGCGGCCGGCGTGCCGGCCAGCGTACCGCGGACCATAAGGGCCTCACACTTTCCAGATGCAATCGCCTGCCGGTTTCGGTTAGTCTTTCCGCGATGCAGTCATGAAGGTAACGCCTTCGGCAGGCTCAAAACCATTGGTGCATTGGGAGAATCATGAAATCATCCGGCAAATTCTGGTTCATATTTGCGGCGCTTATGCTTGCCTTGTCAACATCGGCCTGCGAGCGCGGCAAGGAAGAAGGCGCACCGCCAGAGGCGGAAACCAAGGCGCTTGAGGAGCAGGCGTCCGATGCCAAATCGGATAGCGCTGAGCGCGTATGGGTGGCCGGATGGAAGCAGGCCAAACCCATTCTCAGGGCGCGCTCCGGACATACCGCCGTCGTCACCGGCGATGTCATTCATATGATTGCCGGCGTCGACGGCAAGAATTTCCTGGCCACGAGCGAGTATGCGCGTATCCAGCCGGATGGCAGCCTAAGCGATTGGCAGCCCGGACCTTCGCTCAATGTCGAGCGTGGGTTCGTCACCGCCGTAGTACACGACAACTACGTCTACATTGTCGGCGGCGGCCGGGGCGAACACGGACATGACCTGCTCGATTCCGTCGAGCGGGCCGAGATTTTGTCCGATGGCACGCTTGGGCCATGGGTGCTGGAGAAAAGCACGATGAATATCGGCCGACGCTGTTCCAAGGTGGTGGTGCTGGGTAACTACGTCTATTCCTTTGGCGGCTTTGGCGGCATCCTGCTCGACACGGTGGAGCGGGCCAAATTTCTACCCGACGGCTCGCTGGATGAATGGCTGATATTCACCGAACGGCTGACCCTGCCGCGCTACATCTCGGGCGTGAAAAAGGCCGGCGACATCGTCTATGTGGTGGGCGGCCATCATAAGGTCAAAGGCATCGGCATCTCCGAGGTGGAGTGGTCGCGCGAGGATCCGGAGGAAGAAGGCTTTCTTCTCCCCTGGCAACAAACGGCCCCTTTGAAGACCGGACGGTACGCCCTGGCTGCCACCACCCACGGAAATTATCTCTACGCCATGGGCGGGCTCGATGGCGCGAAATATCTCGACCTGACCGAAAAGGCCAGGCTTGATCCGAATGGCGGCCTGTCGGAATGGCAGCCAACCACACCCCTGCGCTCTACCCGTGAAGGCTTTGCCGTGGTTACGCACAAGGATCATGTCTACATCATCGGCGGCGGCAACCTGGATGGCTATGAGAGCGCCGCCGAATACGCAACCTTCGATGAGCAGGGCGACATCGGGTTCTGGGCCACGCCGGAAGAGGCCCATGTCTATCAATACAAGCGCGCGCAAACGGTAGAGAGTAAAAAGGATTTCCCCAACGAGGCGGTCATCATGCGCAACCTCAGGGCACAGGGCTATTCCTATCTGTATGTGCAAAGAGAGAATGGCGATTATGCCTGGCTGGCAGCGCCGTTCAGTAAGTTCAATGTGGGTACCCGCATCCGCTTCCCGGACGGCGTGTTCATGTCCAACTTCTACAGCAAGGAATTAAAGGAGAACTTCCCCACCATCATGTTCGTCGGTCAAATCCAGAAAGTTGAGGGCAAAAAAGCGGGCAATTAAAGCCAATCGCTCCCCTTGATATAGGCACGCCGATTCGGAACTTGGAAGAGAAAATAACTAAATCAGATGCATTGCGAACGACTGTGGGAGGCATTGTCACCAAAGCTATCATGGTATGAAAGTCTAGCGCCTTTAGATAAGTCGCAGGAGATATGGCTTGTACAGCAGCAGAATTCCTAGAACCGTTTCATCTCCGTCATGATCCTGGGCGGGCGTTTTCCGCGGCGCGACGGCAACCGTTTCACCCTGCTCATCGACGCGGAGCATTTTTACCCGACCATGCTGGCCGCCATTGCATCGGCCCGCCACTACGTTCTCTTCGAGCAATACATCATGACGTCAGGACAGGTTGCCGATCAATTTATTAGCGCCCTGATTGCCGCTGTAAACCGGGGCTTGCAGGTCTATGTTCAACTTGACCATTTCGGCGTGCGCCATTTTGCGCAAACCGATCGCGAACGCCTGCAACTCAACGGCGTTAACCTGATTTTCTACAATCCGGCGCATTTTCCTTATATTCGTCGTGGCCTGCCGCGCAACCACCGCAAGATGCTCGTTGTCGATGGATGTCTTGCCTTCACTGGTGGTGCCTGCATCAGCAACGACTACGAGCCGATTCCCGATTCCGGACAGCGACCATGGCATGACGCCATGGTAAGCATCGAAGGGCCAGTCGTGGCGGACTGGCAAGCGCTCTTCGTCTCCAACTGGCTGGATGTGACCGGCAAGCTTCCGGCTTTACCGGATGTGGGATCGCCGCCACCAAACGGTGGACAGGCGGGCCAGGTTGCAACAAGCCGACCTGGGCGACCCAAGCATCTAAGGCGTTCCTTTCGCAAGCAGGTTATGAGTAGCAAGGAGCGCGTCTGGATGGCCACAGCCTACTTTTTGCCATCGCGCCTGGTATTAAGGGCTATGCGCCACGCGGCCTCACGGGGCGCGGACGTGCGGCTGATGGCGCCCGGACCGATCAGCGACCATCCGGCGGTACGTTTTTCCAGCCGCCGTTACTACCGCTATTTGTTGCGTTGCGGTGTACGCATCTTCGAGTACCAGCCACGTTTCATGCATGCCAAGGTCTACCTTTGCGATAACTGGGTATCGATAGGCTCCTGCAATATGGACCGATGGAATCTGCACTGGAACATCGAAGCCAACCAGGAGGTTTTCGACGAAAGCTTCGCGTCAACTGTAGCCGCATTCTTCGAAGCCGATTTCCAAGACTGCCGCGAGATCATCCTGTCCGAGTGGCTCGAAAGACCCTGGTACGAACGCCTGCGGGAATGGCTATGGGGCTACGTCGATCTCTGGCTCGAACGAATCAATCGTGGCTGACCCCATCGATCACCACGGACAAAAAAAGCCCCGCACTGAGGCGGGGCTTTTTCCTGGATTGGGACTACTTATTGGGGTATGACATTTACCGCGCTGGGACCTTTGGCGCCTTGCTCGGTTTCAAAAGTCACCGCCTGCCCCTCAGCCAATGATTTGAAACCGTCAGCCTGAATAGCGGAGTGATGGACGAACACGTCGTCACTGCCATCCGAGGGAGAAATAAATCCAAAACCCTTACTATCGTTAAACCACTTTACTGTTCCTGAAGCCATTCTGTATTACCTCTATGTATGAACATTGTTCATTGTTATTAGTGTGCAGGCTGCTGCTGAGAAATTACGGAAAGGATTGCACTCTGTACGATGAGGTACTACGAGGAACTACCGGAACTGCTACAAGGCAAAAACTGCACCTGCGCGCACGGTAACACTTCAATACCAATAAGCCAGATATATTTGGAACCAGAAAATCGAATATGGAACGATGCTTGAGCTGACCCGAGGGGAATAATCGGAAATTCGTATACGGGCCCCCTTTTCTCCGGACAAAAAAAGCCCCGCACTGAGGCGGGGCTTTTCCTGGACTGGGACTACTTATTCGGACAAGACATTGACCGCGCTAAGGCCTTTGGCGCCTCGCTCGGTTTCAAAAGTCACCGCCTGCCCCTCAGCCAACGATTTGAAACCGTCAGCCTGAATAGCGGAGTGATGAACGAACACGTCGTCACTGCCATCCGAGGGAGAAATAAATCCAAAACCCTTACTATCGTTAAACCACTTTACTGTTCCTGAAGCCATTCTGTTATACCTCTATGTATAAATACTGTTTTAGTATGCAGGTTACTGTTGAGAAATTACGGGAGGGATTGCACGCTGTACTAAGAGGTACCACGAGGAACTACCGGAACTGCTACAAGGCAAAATACTGCACCTGCGCGCACGGTATACACTCCAATACCAATAAGCCAGATATATTTGGAACCAGAAAATCGAATATGGAGCGGCGTTTTAACTGGCCCGAGGGAGAAATCCGGCAAGGCAAGGACAAGTATAGTTAACTCTCATCCGTATCTAACAAACCGATCGAGATCGTTGTTGATGGATATCGTGGACAGCCTTGCCATTTATTATGATCGAAACCGACCACCTATTCTGGGTCAATGTGGCCACTCTTGCTGAATGACCGTTTCCGACCCAAAGCGGACATTCATCTTTTTGTGTTTATCAATTAATCTGAAAGACCAATAACTATTGGCTAGAGTAGTAAATAATGAGCATGCCCTTGAATAACCTCTTCCTTATTGGATTTTTTCTTAT
>Ga0316190_10000011_pt1 | contig 127468 bp, 146 predicted proteins | sample Eddworburrow2_MG_FD_204929 | JGI IMG/M metagenome (GOLD analysis project Ga0316190, IMG submission 204929) | Coastal sediment microbial communities from Maine, United States - Eddy worm burrow 2 | ecosystem: Environmental > Aquatic > Marine > Coastal > Sediment | place: USA: Maine | collected...
GCCATCGGCGCGGCCGCCGGCATGGCCACCATGCGCGGCGAGCCCGCGGGCGCCATGGCGCTGGGCGCGAGCTATGCGGTGCTCCTCATCACGTCGTTCGCCGTCTTTGTCACGGACATGGCGAATAGGCACCGCAAGACGTCCGCGACCGTGGATGTGATGGTGTGGTTCGGTGCCATGGTGTTCTGCACGGGCGCCATGCGCGCGGCCTACCAGCGCTACCAGGCCCTGTCCGGGCAGACCACGAACTACACTCACTCGGTGTCGGCGGGCCAGGGCGACGACGGCCTCGACCACGGGAGGAACGACACGATGGTCAGCGTCGAGGACGAGTACTACGGGCCCGTTGTTGGTTCGAGCAGCTCTGGTGTGTGACGTGTGCAAACTGTACAAAGCCGTATTTTTATGTCCGCATCTGGTCCAGCGTGTCGCAAATCGTGGCGAAGACGGGGCGCGCGCCCGGCGTGTTGTCCCACATGGCGTCGACGAGGTCCACGAGCTCGCGCCTGGCCTCGGGCTGCAGGCGCTTATCGGACTTCTCGGAGGGCGTGCACCCGGGGTGGTAGATCTGCCAGATGAGCCACGCGAAGTCCCACACATCGCTGTCCTGGTCCGGGAAGCCCGTGGTGGGCCAGCTGCGCCACGCGTGCGTGCCGGGCGGCGAGTGCCAGTCCGTGATGCGCGCGGCGCGGCCGTCCCAGACCACGCACTCCAGCGTGAGCGCGCCATGGACGTAGGCAACCGCGCACGCGCCGTCGTGGTACACGCGCGAGTGCAGGTACGCCATGCCGCGCGCAATGTCGCGTATGGCGTGCAGGCGCGCGGTCTCGTGGACGAGCGCGGGCATGGCGTGCTGGCCCTGCGTGCGCGCATACACGATTTCCGTGTGCCAGAACCCTACACACGACGTGATGTTGGCGTGCTCGAACGACATGAGCCACTCCTTGTACGCCGTACCGCTCACGCGCCGCGAATCGTGCACGTACACGGGCCCAAAGGCAGCCACGGCCGTGCCGTCGGCCTGCCTGGTGCGCCCCATGGGTGCCACGGTATAGTCCGGCACCCTGCCGCGTTTGGGGAGCAGGAAGAGGACGGCCATGCTCACGGAGACCACGGCGCAGAGGACCAGGAAGAGCAAGCCCATGGCTTTCATTTCGTCGTCGTCGTCGCCGCTAGTGCTGCCGTCATCCCCTGGACTGCTCTCGGGCGCTGGCAGGAGAATGAAGGGCGGGACCGCCGTCGTCGCGGTGGTCCCTGTTGTCCCGGTTGTCCCCGTAGTCCCTGTGCTACCCGTAGTCCCTGTGCTACCCGTAGTCCCTGTTGTTCCAGTACTTCCCGTGGTCGTACCCGTGGTCGGCACTGCGTACGTTCCGTTGACAATGAACGAGACACAGTCTACGTACGCGTACACAATACCAATGACGGACTCGACGCGGAATGTCAGGTTGGTGGGCACACTTGAGCTGGGTGGCAGTGCGTAGTCGACGTTCGCCATGGTCCTGAAGGGCACGTCGCCCAGTTCAATGGCCATGCTCGTGTTCATGCTCATGCCGTTCAAGGCCACGGACGCGTTGGCGAAGCGCGCGCTGGACAAGTGGAAGGTACCGCAGTGCACGCGCACGGTTGTCTGATATGGCGTGAAGTTCGCCGGTACGGCTTCCAGGCGTCCGAGGCTCATGTAGCCGGAGAAACCGGCCGAGAGCACCTCGGCCCATGCGCCGTCGACGGACGTATCCACGCCGCATTGTGCGCTCTCGGGCACATACCAACCCGCGGCGGTCACGGCAAAGACCGTGAATACCAGGAGGTCCATCAAAAAAGTCAGGCAGGGATAGCGAGGGCGGTGACTCTTGCACAATGGGGAGGAACCAGCGTTTATGTCGATTTTAGGCTGGTGGTCACACCCCATACGCGCTGTACTCGCCACTAAAAGCATCGAGGGCGCCGTGAATGGACTCGAGGACCGAGGCGTAGACCAGCACATTGTGACGCGCGTAGGACGCAACGGCCGTATCCTGATCATCGGCTAGGAACTTGGCCGACGGCAGCATAAAGTCCAGCGCCTTGGTAGCCTTGCGCAGAAGCACAAGCGCATCCTGGCGCCTCTCCATCTGGAGGGCCTCGACGTCACGCGTTTCCGCCACTTGCCGCTCGGCATCCGCGCATCTCGCTTGCATATCGGCATAGTCGCGCGCGCACGTGGCTAATATCTCGGCCAGCGGCGGTTCTCCCCCCTCGTCGCCGACACTCGCTAACACGGCGTTGTAGGCGTCCACGTTGTGGAAATCGCCGCGCTTGTAATCGCCAAGCAGGCGCTCGAAGTGGCCGCGCAGGTCTGCGAGTGCGAACTCGAGCTCCTGGTGATCGCCCTCGAGCTCATGGACACGCGCGCGCAACGACCCGTTCTCCTCGCGCAGACGCCGCACAATGCCGTTGTGGACGTACCTGATCTCGGAGGCCACGCACCGCAGCTGGGATTGACGCTCGAGGTGCAACTCGACCGTCTCGGCGAGGTCGCGGTCGTGGTACTGCAGGGCCTGCACGGTGTCCAGCGGGAGGTTCGTCGCGGGCACGAACTGGTGGTCGCCGATGATGATGTGCAGGATCTTCTCGGGGTGGCCCATGTAGGCAAAGCCCCGGTAATTCACGAAGCCGTGGCCCAGGAGCGCGTCGGCCTCCTTGTCGGTATAGGTCGGCATCTTTGGGTGTGGGGGAGGGAGGTGGCGCGTTCGGTGGGGGGCGGTTCATGATACACGAAAAACAAGCACAAACACAAACACAAACACACACACGAAATCACATGTGTCGGCCGGCAACACCGCCTGCTGCTCCGTAGCCGTACTGGGCGTAGGCGACACCGCCGCCGTAGCCGACCCCTCGGCCGACGCCCAAGGCGGGGCCACTCTGCGACACGAACCCGCCGCGGACGACCTGCATGGTGTGGCCGCAGAACTTGTTGTTCGTCAACAGGCACTGGACGCAGTAGTCCATGTCAGGGCAGGTCATGCAGCGGAAGCGCACGCTCCCGACCGCCTTCTTGCACCCGTCGCAGGTGTGGCGGCCCCACGCGGACGACGTCTTGAGCAGGCGCTCGACCTGGTCGTTGAGCATCTTGTTCTCGACCTCCAGTTGGCTGATCTTGGCCCGGTCACTCGGACTGCTAGCGTTGTCCGCGGCGCTCGGGTAGTGGTTGGAAGCGAATGCGGCGACGGAGCCCATGCGGCACGTTGGGCCCCCAACGCTGCACGCCGCGCCCCCTGCGCCGGCAGACCCGCTCTTTGGCGGCTCTGTATCATTGTGTTCGGGAGCACACTGGAACATCCCGTTGCCCTCGAAGGCCGGGTCCATGTGCCCCGCCATGCGTGGAAAAATAGTCTGACGTTGAGAAATGACACGATTTCACTTTTCAACAAACATGTACCCGTGGACTCCCGTGGACGAGCCGGGCCGCAACCCCGCGCGCAACGCCGTCGCGGCCGTGGCGCTCCCCGTGTACATCATCGGAGCGTTCGACATCTCGCTGAAGTTCGCTGACGGAGCGAAATACACGCCGTGGTACTGGCGCGACCTCGAATTCAAGCGCGCGGGTTCATGCGGGTCCGTGCGCTTCCACCCAACGCCCGCGTCCATGGTGCGCCCATGGGCGGGCGCGGCGCTGCTGGCGTGCGGGTACTGGTACGCGCGTGATCACATGTTCGGGAAATAAAATCATTGCCGTTTATTTTCGTAGAAAGGGCGTAATTTGACCTTTGCAGCTGGTTGTCTATCCCCATGACCGGGCAGGAGCGGCTCAGGAGCGGGCAGGAGCGGCTCAGGAGCGGGAAGGAGCGGCTCATGAGCGGGTAACGGTGGCCCGTGGACGGGTAGGAGCGGTACGACGGGCTCTGCCGGGCGCGCGTAGCGCTTGGAGACGAGGTGGACGACCAGGAGGAAGGGCAGGATCTCGGACTTGGCGAAGAGCGGGTACTGCTCCAGCATCCACGTCGCGCCGCGCTCGTGCCGCACGATCATGTAGAGCGCCACGCGCAGCAGGCCCAGGATCGGCGCGTAGAGCGCGTTGTTGCAGTGGATGGGCAGGATGAGGAGGAGGCTCAGCGCGACCGACAGCGCGGGATTCCGTTCCAGCGCATGTGAGAAGGCGTAGTGCAGCACGACGATCGCGACCTGGGCCACGGTGGTCAGGACGAGGAACACGGGGAGTTCCTCGACGGCCACGCCCAGGCTCCAGTAGATGACGCTGTAGGCCGTCCACAGCGCGAAGATGCGCCACTCCGCGCGCGGCATAAACACCTGGAAGACCGTCCACAGGCACGCCACGAGGCCGAGCGCGACGTGGCCCAGGCGCGCGGCGGCGACGACCGAGACCAGGACCAGGACAAGGAGCCCATCGTGGCGCCCAATGTGCACCGCGTGGTCGGCCCATTCCATTAAGCAGTTTGGCGTCTGTGTGTTCGCTGGTGTGTGTGTCTATTTCGCGCCATGAACCCCAGTGACGTGTTCGGGACACCCCCGGTACTCGATGGTATAGTTGAGAACATGACAGCAGCAATCCTGCCTTGGGCCGCGTGGATCTTCGTGATCTACTTCATTGTCTTGCCGCTCATTGCGGAAGGCATCCGCGACATCGTCAAGCGCATTTTACGGTCCGTCTGGAGATGGGTGTCGAATGCGATCTGGCCCAGCGAGAAAGCCAAACGGCCGCGGTACTCGACCGAGTCGTACGTCGACGAGCTGCGGCATGAGCACGGGGAATAAAAAAAACGGGTCACAGCCTGCGCCGCGGGCGCGCGCCGTTGCGCTCGTCGGTCCGCACGACGTAAATGTGCTTGCACTGGTACCGCGCGTCCGTCGCGGACTTGGCTACATAGTCCGGGCACGTGCACGAATAAGTACCGGCTCCTCCAGACGTAACTCTGTACATGCGCCCGCGCACGCGCTGCGACTCGATGAGGTGGATGGTACCCGCCAAGAGCGTCCGGCCCACGTGCCGCGCGTACGACGGCGGCTTGGGCGGCGGGACCGGCACCGCGGTGGCGTACATGCGCTGGGCGCGCTCGTAGGGATCGAAGCCAAAGCGGCGCTGGTAGTTGCTGAGCATCTTTGCTTTTTCATGTAGATGCATCATTTGTCGATAATATAGCCACAATTTCCGGAAAACACTCTGGCGCAGCAGCCTATTTGGGGTAGCAGTCGCGTGTGCAGTTACAGCCACAGGTCCCGCCGAGTCATGCGCTTGGGCGCCATCTTGGTGGTCGCGTTCGCGGCGCTGTGCTTCGGCGCTGGGCGCGCTGAGGCGTGGGGCGAGGTCGTCGATTCCACTGAAATCCAGGGATCATATAGCACATTTGGTTATGCTGTGGCTTTCCTTCCGGATATCGACGGCGACGGCAAACCGGAGCTCGTCGCGTCTTCTCCGGACAACGACACTGGTATTGTGTACATCATTTTCTTGCACACCAACAATGACACCGTTCGCATGCGCACGGAAATCAGCAACACCACAGGCGGGCTGACCGAGGCCGGGATCTATCTGCAGACAATCGATTACTTTGGGCAGGGTTTGACCGTTATCTCTGACATGGATGGAGACGGCATCAACGAGGTCGTTGCTGGTATAGATAATGCGAATGGCGGAAAAGGCGGTTGTGTTGTCCTCTTTTTGGATGCGTACGATGGTACTGTTCGTAAGGCCACACGAATCGACAGTTCCAGTGGCGGGCTTACCGAAGCTGGCGTCACACTATCAACCGAACGTTTTGGGATTGCGGTAGGGAATATTGGGGACATCGATGGGGATGGGTACGACGAAGTTATGTCTGGCGGTGGTTCGCCCTCTAACGCGAATGTGTACGTGCTCTTCTTGCACCCCGAGAATGCAACCGTCCGAGCAGTCACGACGATTAACGCCTCGTCGTACGGCCTGTCCTCGCTTGTCGGCGCTGATTCCTTCGCTAGCAACGCGAACACGATCGCCGCCATCGGGGATTTGGACGGGGATGGCATCCAGGAGATCGCCGTCGGTGCCTACGCCGACGACGATAATGCCACGGACGCCGGGGCTGTCTATATCCTGTTCCTGAACGAGGGTAACGCAACCGTCCGCAACGTGACCAAGATCACGCGTTCCTCGCCAGGCATAAAGGATACCGCCGCCGGAATTGTAACTAGCAACGGGCTCGGCCAGAGTCTGACTGCACTTCCGGACCTCGACGGCGATGGTGTACAGGAAGTAGCGGCAGGAACGACCAGTGAACAGGTTATCATACTGTTCCTGAACAACGTGACCGGCACGGTACGCGACGCATACCTGATCGACGGCGACTCGGCACCATCGCTTTCTCTGTCCCCGAACGATCGATTTGGCGAGGGGCTCGCTGCATTTCCGGGGACGAACAAGTTTGCAGCCGGCCTTTATGGGCGTGATGTCGGCGGAACGAACCGGGGCGCGATCCTCATCATCGAACTGAACAGCACGGCACCGACCACGACATGGGTGCCGTACATGCCCGTGACTACTGGCACAACGGGAACGACGGGAACTACAGGGACAACCGGGACGACTGGCACCGGTGGTCCCGTCTCTGGCGGCGATTACCGCCCGGGCGACGACGACACGATCACCGGTGTATCCGTCGGCGCCTTCGTGTTTCTCTCGTTGGCCGTGACCGCAGCAATTGTGTACTTCTCGCGTCGAGCCGATGGAGGAGGGCGGGACTGGCGCGTGTAATAAGAACATGAAAAAAGAAACACTCCTAGAACGTGCCATCGGCGTTGAAGACCGGGTCCTGGCCGGCGCTCTCTCCGCCGCCGTTACCGGTGAGCAGGGGGAAGTCATAGTCCACGCGCGGCACGGCGTTCTCGAAGACCTTGATCGTGCCGTCCTTCTCGTAGTAGGTCGGCGTGAACTTCCCAATCGCGGCTTCCGTCGCGAAGCGCTCGACGCGCGGCTTGTAGAAGGGCTGGTGCTCGCACTTCATGCTGAAGACCTCGGCGCGTTCGCCACTGGCGGGGACGAAGTTGATCTTGATGACAAAGGGCGCCGTGGCCACATCGCCGCGGCCCACAATCTGCGCGGACGCGTTATCAGCCAGCTCCTTCGTCCCAATGTCGTCGCCCGTGCGCCCGTCAATGTACTCGGGCATGCGGATCTCGTACAGGCCGTGGCGGTACTCGTGCGGCGTCTGGCAGTACACGCAATCGGCAAGCTTGCGGTTCTTGTCCTTGCACTTGGACATCTCGGTGGTTTCCTTGCATTCCGGATCGGAGCACGTGTGGTCCTTAGCCCCGGACATTGCGAACATGTTGCACTTCGGGCAGTACGGCTGGTTGTCGCCCGTGTAGCGCACAATGTCGTTGTGCGTGAGCGCGTCGATGTTCTCGGGATCGCGGTACATGGTCCACGCCACCTTGGGGTCCATCTTGATCGATTCTCCCTCCTGCTTGTGGACGATGAACGGCGAGTGCACCAGCGACAGCTCGACCGACTTCTCGCCCGTCTCGGGGTGCGCGTGCACGATGGGGCGACCGGTTATCTTCTCCAAGTAGATCTCGATTGCGCGAGCGCGCGCGTCCTTCTCGGCCGCTTCCAGCATCTCGGGCGTCTTGTTGGTCATGTACTTGGTGCGGTTGTCCAGCTCCGACTTGAACGTGTTCTTGAAAAAGCCCGGCTTGATGTCGTCGTTCTGCGTGGCTTGGTCGATGACGTGATCCACGAGGCGCTCGAAGAACTCCACCCAAGACTGGTCGCGCGCCTTCTGGGCGGGGGACTGCACGAAGTCGGGCACCTGGCCTACGATGAGACCGACCTTGGTGTTGCGCTTGGTTGGGTCCAGGACCTGGCCGCGCTGGGTCTTGAAGCCCGCGCCATTCAGGTTAGAAAACGAGACGTACGACGGCGGCGGCGTCAGATTGAAGATCTTGTTCTGGTACTTGACCGTGTAGGCGCCCTTGTTCTGGCCGTAGGGCGTGTGGACGAGCTTGATCTCGTTAAAGTCGAAGTCCTCCCACTCCCAGTGCGCGTTGCGGTTGCCGCCCGCGTCTTTCTTGGGCTCGTTCGGGTTGTCGTCCGTGCTCTTGCCCCGCTTGTCGCCGGCCTTGGGCTTGGCCGCCTTGGCCTTGGGGACGGCCTTGCCACTCATGGGTCAATGTTTTTTTGTGTGTGGACTCGCGCCGCGGCCACCACCTCGGGGAAAAAAATCCGGTCTCGGTCCGGATCTTTGAGAATGAGCGGTCCCACTTTTGCGCCGGGCATAGGGTGATGGCTCACTGAACAAGAACGGGAGGTGCCCCACTCTGGGATAACGCTCATTCTCCAACTTTGTGCACACTCACGCGCAGTGACGCACGGCCATCTCGCACTTAACACACACACACACACACACGCCGCACCACCATAGATGGGCCGCGTCAAGCAAGCGAACCCCTCGCGGGTCCTCAAGGCCTCGGCCGGCGGCAAGGGCAAGGGCAAGACCACGATGATCGAAGGTGTTGAGAAGAAGAAGCGCAAGTCGCCCAAGTTCTCGCAGCGCGTGACCATCGGGCGCAAGATGCGCGCCGAGCAGAAGCGCTCGCACGAGCTCGGCCTCCGGAAGGCGCCCATGAGCCGGCTCATCCACGAGATCACCGGAGACTGCCTCCGCATCGAGGATCCGCGACTGTCGGCCAGCGCCGTGAATGCCATCCATGAGGCCGCCGAGGCGTATTTGGTGCGTATCTTCCAGGCCACCGCCGCCGTTACGGCCAATGACAAGCGCCAGGAGATCATGGTCAGGGACATGCGCTTGGCGCAGATGCTCATGACCCCGGGGGCCCTGGACCGCGACCTCGCCGAGCGCAACCACACGCTCATGCTGCCGCGCCCCGCGCCCGTTCACGCCGTGGACACGATTGCCAACGAGGAGTACGAGGAAGAGGAAGAAGAGTAAAAATCAGTGTTTTTTCCCTGTAACATCACCAGAAATCTCAGGCCGGTTGCTCCGCGTTCAGTACCATGGCTAGCATCGCCGTCGATTCCGGGTCCGTCGACTCGTCGCTGTCGTAGGCCGCGTCGGGTGCTCCGTGGGCGTACGCGTAGTCATGCCGCTGCTCCTGCTCCTGTACCTGCTCTTGAGGGTCACCAGCGTAGTCTGCTGGTTCGTGAACGTCCTCCGCGCGCTCCGGCACGGGCATGGCCGGTTCACGCACGGGCATGGCCGGTTCACGCACGGGCATGGCCGGTTCGCGCACGGGCACGGGCGGTTCATAGACGGGCATGGCTGCGGTCTGTTCGGGGTCGTAGCCCCATTTTTGCAGCTGGCGCTCGACGTCGTCCTCCTCGATGCCGTCGCCCATGGTCGCGTGCTGCACGCTATCCTGGACGCGGTCCTTGATCTCGCGTGTGAACTCGTCGAAATCGATGTGGTCGTCCTCGGCGGCTTCGAGATCCCGGTCTTCCACGTCCGGCGTGGCCTCCTGGATCCCCTTGAAGATCTTGGCCAGCGTCAGGAAGGACTGCTCCTCGACCTTGGTGTGCCACAGGTTCTCGAGCTTGGCCTTGGACGCGTCGTAGCGCTTGATTGTCAGCACCCACGCATCGATCTGTCGCTGCTTGAGCAGGTAGCGCTCGGCCGAAATACGCGCTTGTGTGTAGCCGCCATCCTCGATCGCCTTAAGCGCCTGGGCCTTGACCTCCTCCAACTCGGCATTCTCCTTCACCAGCTTGGCCTCGGTGTCCTCCGTGCACACCTTGAGAAACGCCAGGCCCTTTTGGATCTTGGACTTCATGTCCTGCGCGGACTTTTGCGGGGTTCTGCCGCAAAATGGCCACATGACGTGTGAGGCGCTCCGGCCACGTTTATTGTTTTAGTCCTCATGCGCGCCCCATATGTGCTCCCTGTATTCACGGCGCCCATACACCATCACTGTGGGCACTTGGTACTGCCGTAGTGCGCGCAATACGTCCGTGTAGTCGCGTTGGAGGGCCTCCAGCCGCGCCTTCTGGTCCTCGAAGCTCTTGAGGCGCTCCTCGAGCTCGGTGGCCATCGCCAGGACCGCGTCGCACGCGTCGCTGGCCGCGATCAGCGAGCGCTTCTTGGTATCGGCCGTGGCGTTCGCCTGCTTGGCGCGCTCTAGCTTGGTCCGCACGCGCGCGAGTTCGCGCCGCTTCGCGTTCAGCGCCTGATGGGCGTGCGACAGGCCCTTTTTCGCGCGGCGCGCGGGCATTTCGAGGACGATTACGAGCGCCAGCAGAACTTGAAGTATGCGGCGCGCCCGCGGCTCGAGGCAATTGAGGTGCCCACCAAGACGCACTCCGTGGCGACGGGCGCCGCGCGCTTCCAGCGCTTCGAGTACATCCTCGAGCATGGCTTCGCGTGGAAGCGCTTCGCGTTCGACCGGCTCCTGCACCAGAACATGCTCCGCGCGGCCGCGGAGCTGATCTACGGCGACGACTGGGAGGCCCACGGGCCGGACCTCATCAAGCAGCGCAACTGGCAGTTCATGAGCAAGCTGGTCTGCGGCAAGGCGCCGCGGCGCTTCGGCAAGTCCGTGGCGCTGGCCAAGTTCCTCGTGGCCATGATCGAGGTCCTGCTCACGATGCCGGGCATCATCCCGCGGGGCGGGACCTTCACGATCTCGGTGTTTAGCACGGGCATGCGCGCGTCGTCGGGTATCCGCAAGTACGTCACCAAGTTCCTCACGGAGCGCGGCTTGGCGGACAACCAGACCGTGTCCAACCAGCACAACATCGAGCTCGCGCAGGACCCGCAGGACCCCGGGTCGCCGAACATCCTCATTAATTTCTTGCCGTCTCGGGCCACAGCGTGCGTTTGTGTTTGTGTTTGTGTTTGTGTTTGTGTTTGTGTTTGCGTTTTTTTGGTGTGTGCTTGGTTGTAGTCCTCGTTGTTGTCGTCGTTGTCGTTGTCGCTGGTCCTAGGTACGTTTTAGGTGCTTGATGTTTTTTTCTGTGCCCCCGTTTTGTGCGTGTGTGTAGATTTGTGACAGAGCGCAAACCGGCACCACGATGGCCAGTCTCGTGACCCGCATGGCCAAGTTAGGCAAGGACGCCATCGCCGCCGCGGACAGCGAGGACCGGCGCAGGCTAATGCCCACGGTACGCGACTCGGACGTGGACCACACGGACGACGACGACGGCCACGACGACCACGGTAGCAACGGAGGGGACCGTGGCCTCTACTACGGGTCCGGGAGCGACTACGCCCTGAACATGGGCGCCATGCCCGTGGCCTCGCTGGCCTCGCGCGAGATGGACATCTTGGAGGTGGCGGAGGAGGACCTCGAGACCAAGGATATGCTCGCTGAACCACACGAGCTGATGTATTTTTACGAGGAGGAGGTCGGCGACATTGGGGTGCCGCGCCTCACCGTCAAGCGCCAGGAGCTGATTGTTCAGGGCGTGTGCGCGCCGGGCCAGACCGTGGTCTACGCGCCGCTGGGCATCTCGGAGGTCCGCGAGATCGCGCTCAAGAAGGTCAAGCTCCGGCCCAGGCTCCTGACGCGCCCGTGGCACGCGGTGCACGTCTCGCTGGTCAAGGTGATCCAGGCGCCCGTGGACCCGACCAAGGACACGGCCGCCGCGGGCCCGCGCGAGAGTAGCACGACGAAGACGGAGTACTTCGAGCTCGGCGAGAAGACGCTGGTGCGGCGGGAGACCAACGCGGGCGACTCGGGGCGATTCGACGCGTGCCAGGCCATCGGGCCCCACCCGTTCGACTGCCCCGTGCCCGCGCTGGTCAACATGCTCTCCGGCAGCATGGACCTCAACGCAAATGTGGTCTGCACCGCCGACGGCACGGGAAAGCAGTCGTGGACGCGCAACCTGCTCACCTTCACCATCCTGGCCGAGTACGCGTACGCCTACCCCGCCGAGTGCGACGCCATCGAGGAGGTGCTCCTCAAGCACGGGCACATGTGCTACTTCCTGCCCGCGGACCTGGCCACGCGCGTGCGGTGGCACAGCTTCCACAAGTACAGCCTGGCGCGCGCCGACGCGTGGTACGTCAAGTTCGAGCGCGCGGACGACCGGCCCTTTGTCGCGGGCGAGGACGACGCCTGGTCCGTCGAGCTCCAGCTCGAGGCCATCTACAACGTGGCGAACTAGGCCGTTTCTTCGCGCGGCGGGTACCCACACGCGCGGCACCCGCCAATGTAGATGCTCGTGCCGTCGGCTGTAACGGTCTGGCCCCACCAGAGTAACTTGTCGGGCGACATGCGCATCCACACATGACAGCCCTGGCACCGGACCATACGTACCCACCTCCGGACCGGAAACATACAGAACCGCCACTTTTCAATTTATCGCACACCGCCGCACACGCACTTGGAAAATGGCCGCTCCGGACTATCACGCAATCGACACGCGCCGCTGGGAATTGGCCCAGAAGGTCCCGCTCAAGGCACTGGAAAACCTGGCGGCGTCTGTCGAGAAGGTCAACAAGGAAAAGCGCGAGTTCATGTTGCGTCTGCAAGAGCTCATGAACGGGTGCGGCAAGATGAAGCAGTCCGTCCACGTGGTGGAACACGGGGACGCTAGCATCAAGGAGGCATGCATCGAGAATCGCATGGTGTGGCTGGTGGACGGCAAGTACCACGTCAATACCGGTGAGGCGATCAAGATCACATGGAGCATGCGCACCGCTGCGAATCTTGTGTTCGAAAGCCTGACACTGGAGGGAGATCTCCTCGAGGTGGAAGCGATTACGTGGCACCCGCAAGCCGACGGCCTGACCGGCATGGTGTACTTCGCGGTTTCTAAGCGCGAGAAGGCGCCCGCCAACACGGACGAAAACACGGGCGAGCCGACCTCGCGCGAGCAGACGGTCAACCTCTTGCTGGACCAGCTCATGGTGACTACGGTCGAGATCCGTGAGATCAACACGCGCGATGGTCTGGTTAACCGCGCCAAGCTCGACAAGCTCGAGAAGGAGGCCGGCAAGTTGCGCCGCGCGCTCGTCGTGCTCTTGGGGGAATGAGCATTGGGAGGTGTGTTTTAACTCGATAAAATACCATGTATTTCCCTCATTCTATCGTGCTCGGCCAGCCGCCATTTTTCGAGTTGTAGATCTCCCACTCAAATCATGTCGGACGCGAGCACGTTCCCGGACAAACCTTCAAAGGGCATTTCGTTTGCACTCTCAGACCGCGCGCGTTCCCTTTGTTTTACATGCGAGTGCGGGAAAAGGGGGCACATGAATCTGACACCGGGAGAATCGCACCATTACGACGGGATGAGTTTTCATTGCGGGGCGTGCAACAGAAAGGTTCCATGCTCGCGCGTGTACGAGATCTACCGGACCCTGATGCTGGAGCGACTTGTGTTTTTGGGCGACGACGCCGCCTGATGGTTGGGATGTTGTGACTCAATCTGGTGTGTGTTTTCAGGACCGGCGACCCGAAACGGGCCCGGAGGAATAAAATGGTGTTGACCCCGACACACTCTAAGATTGGGGGCGGATGGGTCGGAGCGTGGCCGAGTGGCCACTGGTCAAAAATGCGACTTGCCCCGGCGTGACCACGCGCCCGCACCGCGATGTCGCATGCATGTTTGTGGCCATGAGCGCCTTCCGCGCGCGGTGCCAGGCGTTCAACGACTGGTCCGTGTCCGCGGAGAGCATGCGCGACCAGTGGATCCTCTTCACGTCGGTGTTCTACCGCGCCATGGAACGTGCGTTCTTTATGGCGCCTACCGGGACCACCGTGCACTGGGAGCAGGTGCCGTCGGAGGCGGGGGACATCGTAGGCTACTACTTCTGGATCAGTTTCACGGGCAAGAAGCGCGAAAAGAAGGAGTCGGGTTTCAGCGGAGGCGTTGACGACACCGGCGATGACGGCAAGGACACCGACGACGACGACGATGAGGACGACGACGACGGTGACGTCCACTTCGACACGCTAGACGGCGTGTTCACCGAGATCCTCATGCACTATGCGCGCATGCGCCTGCAGACGCAGGACAGCAAGCGCGGGATGCGCGTCATTGCCACCAAGGAACTTGCGCGCATCGACAAGGGCGAGCTCCAGCCGCACGAGTTCTGGAAGGGGTGCACGTCCGATCGCGCGTGGAACGCCGCGGTCTCGCTCGTCACGGGCACGGACCACAGCTCCGGGCCCTTCGACGCCACGACCGACGCCTTCAGCCCGAAGCGGGCGTTCGAGGCCGCCAAGCGCGCGGGCGCCGCCGAGCCCTTTTGGAGCAGGGACGGGAACCTGGGCCGCGGCCTGCGCGCGCGCGTGCAGAACAACGCGGATGGCACGCGCAGCATCTTCTGGCCCGAGCGCCCGCGCGTCTACGAGATCCCGAGCGACATTGTCATGTGCGCAACGAACCTGCTTCCCATCCACCTGCTCCCGCACCACCAGATCGCGCACATGCTCACGCGCAACCAGCAAACGATCCTCCTCCCGCAGATCGTGGCCAGCTACGACGAGAACGCCGACAAGGACCGCGAGCAGCGGCATGGCGCCAACCCACGGCTCCTCGAGCACATGCGCGCCTTCGAGGACATGCGCGGGCGCTTCCGCACGCGGCACGCCCAGGGCGGGAGCTACGAGGCCAACGAGCGCATCCAGAATGCCACGCCCTACCACGGCATCGCGCGCGTCGCGGGGAAGATGCTCGCCGGGGTCATCAAGATCCCCGACGCCGTGGTCAAGCGCAAGATGTACCGCATGGTCAGCGATAGCGCGCTGAGGAGCTTCGAGGCCATCACGTCGTCCGAGCCCACGCTGTCCCCGATCATGAAGACGATCATGGAGACCATCGAGCGCGAGGACCTGCTGCGCCTGGACAAGTACCGCGCGTGGTTCAGGCGCCCGCTTAACCCCGACGGCACCGTGGACACCAGCCTCAGCGTCTTCGGCTCGTACCAGCGCAAGGTGCTGGCCAACTTCGAGCACGTCAGCCACTTCAACCACCTCCACGAGTCCGCGCTGACGGTCGAGTGGTACTCGCTCGATGCCTACCGCTTCGCCCGCGGCCTGCACAGCAACTTCGCGGGCATCACGGAGAAGGGCGCGACGGGCAAGAGTTTCGTCTGGAAGACGCTGGTCGGCCTGCGCATCAACGGCACCGTGATCACGCTCATGTACTTCACGGACGCGGCCATGACCGCCACCGAGAGCGAGGACAGCGTCAACATGTCCGACGCCATCTACATCCTGGACGAGGCGCCCAAGGCCATGATCATCCCGAACGCCAAGGACGACAACAAGCAGTGCGAGCGCCTCAAGATGGTCATCACGGAGAACGAGGGGTCGGTCCAGGGCTTTATGTTCGACGACAACGGCCGCCGCGTCGCGCTGACCACGCGCGTGCTCATCATGGCCGTGTTCTTCCTCTCGTTCAACGCGTCCGCCGGCGCGCTCGAGCACGCGGTCAAGCGCCGCTTCGGCATCGGCAACATGCCCGAGGCGCCGCCCGAGAGCCGCGACACGGCCGACACCATGAACCAGGCGCTGCTGGACCCGCTCGAGATGGACACCGTCTCGCGCCTGTTCAAGGGCGTGCACCACTTCAAGCAGGCCGTCATCTGCCTCATGGAGAAGCTCATCCACGCCAAGGTGCTGTGCAAGGTGTCGACGGACATCTGCGGCACGCTCAACATGGCGCTGGCCCAGGCCGTGCGCCGGATGGGCGGCTTCGTTGGCCTCGACACGTCGCCCCTCGAGCGCCTATCCACGACGGCGCGCGTCATGGCCATGACCCGCGTCTTCATGGACGCCTTTCTGGTGCACGACGACGGCCTGGTGCGTGTCACCGAGGAGGCGCTGCGCGACCGCCTCGAAGCCCGCCTCTTCGTCACGGTCGAGGACTACGTGTCCGCCGTCGGCCTGTGCTCGCACGAGCTCCAGGACCCCGTCCAGCACGCGATCCGCGTGGTCCTGCGCGACGTCTTCGCCAACCGCACGCGCCAGGTGCGCCCCGAGGAGTTCGAGTCGCTCTTCTACATGGAGAAGCACGAGGCAGTGGCCGAGGAGGGCATCCGCAAGAAGCGCGACTGGTCGTACGCCCAGTTCGACATGCGGCGGCTGGTCAAGGAGGTCAAGACCATGCTGCCGGACGCCATGAACGGCTTCCAGGTCAGCGACAGCAACGTGCGCGACTGCCTGCGGTCGTACACGGACGTCAGCATCAGCTCGCACCCCTACGAGTACAGCAACAGGGCGCTCCCGGGGCACCCGGCCGAGCACACCGTCGACGTCGACCTCACCAAGGAGAAGAAGCGCTTCATGGCCGCGCGCATCGAGGACAAGCACGTGTACCTCGTGCACCTGGGGTTCCTGGCGCCGCAGGAGGCCGGCATCGACGCGCCGCCCAGCGGGCACATTGTCGACACGCTCCAGCACATCCTCAGCGTGGACACCAACCTCCCGCGCGACATCTTCTGCGGCGTGCAGCCCACCAACGCCGCCCGGGAACGCATCATGCACGTGCGGCCCACGCGGCCCGGGCCCTTCTCCGCCAAGCGCGCGACGGTCACGCGCGCCCGCGACTTTGCGCTCATGCCCGAGCTCGAGGAGAACATTCCCAACGCGCGCGAGCGCCTCAGCGCCGAGGAGGTGGTCATCGACGTCGACCTCGACACCTACGCCCTCCGCGCCCACAACGCCCGCATCTTCCTGACAGAGGAGCCCATCGACATGGACTTCACCGAAATCACGGCGGATCCCGTCGTCGCGGCCGCGGAGAGCGGCGGCATCCCGCCCGTGGACAGCGAGGACGACGTCGACGCCGCAAACATCATGCGCGAGCTGAACGACATCATCCAGGAGTGGCGCTCCAGCCCCAACAACGGCCACTTCTCCGGCGTGCCCGTGACGTCGCTGTCGCCAGACAAGTACAGTGCGTACGTGACCGAGCGGCTGCCGCAGATCAAGTCCGCCATGGGGCGCGTCGACCCCGCCAAGCCCGACCTCGACTACGAGCCGGACATGGTCCCCAAGGCCGCGGCGCTGCCGGCTGAGGCCGACACCTGCGAGCCAGACGAGATGGTGGACATGGCCATGGTCGTGCGGCACCACTTCCCTTCGCCTAAGTTCTTCGGCTACGATTCATGGGACGAGTACAACCACAAGCTCACGCGGTACCATCCGTCCATTGTCAACCTCATGCACACGCTCAGGGGGAAATAAAAAAAATCTGTCACGCGTTGCGCCACCGCGCCATTCCGCAAGGTTGAAGGCTCTTGGAAACATGTACAAGGCGCGCGTGTGGGTGCGCATGGGCACGACGACGACGGCGCCGAGCGTCGTGCGCGCGGAGAGCATCGCCAAGTCGAGCGGGGCCACGGTTGCCATGCTGGCGCACGCCACACTGGACGCCATCAGCGTGGACGGGTACTACCACAACTGCCACGTGCCCGTCTACGTGCGCACGAACACGGGCTTCGACGCGCTCGTGGATTCGGCCGAGCCGTCGCTGTGCGTGTTCGCCGTGTTCCCGCCCGCGCAGCACGCAGAGACCGGCGCCAGCGGCAACGGTACGCGCGCGACGCGCCTCGACGCGTGGGAGGTCGTCGACGCGGACGTCCTCAAGCACCCCACGCTCGCCGACGCGGCGCTGGTGCGGCGCGGTTCCCCCGTCCTCGCGCACATTGGCACCATGGGGATCGCGGTCGGCGACGGCGACGGCGGCGACGACGAGCTGGATGGCGGCGCCTACCTCATGTTCGACGCGGGGTCGGTGCGCGCGGGCGTCAACGCCTACGTCGCCTCGCGCTCCACCAGCGTCGACTTGTCGCGCGGCTTCGCGTTCGACCTGGGCTTCATGGGGAAAAAGGACGGCTTCGAGCGGCGCGTGGTGGCCAAGAGCAAACGAACGGGCAAGACCAAGACTGTGGGCCGCGACGAGCACGGAGGTTTCTGGCTGACACTGGAATTTACAGTTCGCGATAAGGGCAAGGAGGACACCGAGGCCGCGGATCGCCCAAGTCCGCCGCCACCACAGCCACCACAGCCACCACAGCCGCCGCAGGTGGCGAAGCCCGGGCCGACGCCGGTGGTAGCACCGACGCCGATACGCCCAGGTAAAGCCCAGAGTCCCGTGATCGAGCGCCTGCGCAAGGAGGAAATCGAGCACGACCATGAACATTCCATGTCGGACTGGAGCGACGAGCCCGGGACCGACGACTTGCCCATCTCGCCCGAATTGCCGGAGGAGTCCGCCGAACTCGATCCCCGTCCCGCCCAGGCGTCGACACCGCCGGCGTCCCCGCCTTCTTTATCGGCATCCACCGTGATTCCTAGGCCCGTGCGCCTCCACGAAGACGGCATGACGTCGCCGCCGACGCTGATCTAAGTGGCGATTTTCTGGAATAAATCGTTTCATTCTTCAACGTTTACGCGCGCACACCAGGATGGTCGCCGAAATGGAGACCGAGAATGCCCCAAATTTTGAATACGCGCAACATGGTGAAATTAAGAGCATCCCATCCCAAGGCGGCCCGTCACACCACCAGGTGGGCTTCGCAGTGGACCAAACCTCGTTCCGTGCGCAGTGTGCGAACTGCTTCCACATGAGCGCTCTCCACGAACTAAACGACGTCCACTACATGGCTGCTGTTTTGGACTTTAACTTGCGTCCCTGCACCGGTCCGGTGTGACGACCACGTTCAGTCCACGACGACGACGGTGCGCGCGTTGTCCGACACGGGTTTGGTCTCGCACCGCACGACGCGGTGGGTGCGCGCGACCAGGCACAGTCCCGCCAGGATGCGCGCGGCGCGGTCGGCGCGGTACCGGCGGTGGTGCGGGCGCTTGTGGACGCCACGGGTCTCCATGTTTTGTGTTGTGGGAACAGCGGGTATGAAAATTAAATGATCATGTGATACTTCTACTATATTTTAATGGCGACGTGTTACCCTTAGAGCGCGCACTAATTGGTCGAAATGGCCAGGAAGGCCCCGAGCAGGCACTGCACCTCGGGAAAGAAGCCCAGCTGGCCCGAGTACGCGCAGTAGGCCGCCCACGACGCAACAACGCCGGTACGTACAAAACCCACGTGATTCAGGCGCCATGTCGACCAGTCCGTGCACGCGTGCAGCGCATTACACACCAAGCTGACGGTCGGGAGAAACAGTGGGAAGAAATAAGCGAGCCCCAGATTCAAGATCGCCCCGCCAGGGGTCATCCTCATCGCCTGTTGCTTCCGCATCTTGCTGATGATCTCCTTAAGGGCGGCAGCACCAGTGCCACGCGGAGCCCCGGGCTCGTCAGGCGCAGAAGAGGGCGGCGGAGGCGAAGCCATGTCGCCGGTCTGGTCGGTGCTGTCGGTCGCGGCCATCTTCTCCGTTTTTTTTCTTGCGCGTGGTCGGGAGAAAAATGAAAAATGTGACGCCAAGGGACGAGTACCCCCTAGCGACGATTGTATCTATCCACCAAGGAAAAAACAACGCAGCCCGCTTTGGAATTAATGAGCAGTTGGGTCGTATAAAGGCGCGGGTGCGGCGATACATGGCAGATTAAAGGGGCGCGCGCCATGAGCGACGAGGGGTGGCGCACGCCGCCGCGGACGCCTTACCGCACTCCGCCGCGGACGCCGCCAAGGGGTGGTGGCCCGCCGCCGCTGCCGCCGCGGCCCACGCGCGCAATGCGCACCACCTCCAGACGGAGCGAGCGTCCTCGACCCCGCCGCGCCGCGCGCCGTATCCCCGTGGACTACAACGACGACGATGAATACTCCGAAGAGGAGGACGCTGGCCCGCTGGGCGACTGGGAGATTTTCAGGGACGCGCTGCCCAGCGGACCCCCGACGACGCGCGAGCGCGGCCTTGGCATGACGCGGCCCGTGCCGCTCCACCCGGTGCTCCACTTCGCGGTCGTCTACCCGCGCTTCGGGCGCGACTCGGACTACGCGCTGGGGCGTCTCGCGGCCGAGGCGCTGTACTCGTACCGCCACGCGCCAGAGGAGACGGAGGGGATCTTGGTCAGCTTGCGCGTCGCCATCGAGGCCTACGTGATCTTCATCCGCTCACATGGGTCGACCGGGTTCGAGCATGACCGATTCCACACACCCTTCGACCGGGACGAGGAGAACCCCTTCGACACGGCCCTCACGCCCGACGAGTATGCCACCAGCGTAGTCGACGATGCGCGTTTCGCCCTGGGTCTCATGGCCGATAACGACCGCCGCGCCGCGACCATGTGGGACCACCTCGAGCTGGTCCTGGCCTACCTCGAGATGCTGCGCCTGCACCTCTGGATGGTCGCGGGGCGCGGCATGCGCTGGACGGGTCCCATGCCGTACAATTTCGAGGCTATGCCCGCGCGCAAGGGTGATGGTGACGACAACGACGACGACGACCCAAGTTCCAAGCCCTACGTCCGCAAGAACAGGGGTCTGGACCTCACCAGGCTGGCGCCGCCGCGCGTGCCCGTGCGCCAGAACACGCAGCGGCCGGCCGCGAGCATGGTGACCCCCGCGGCTACGATCGAGGCGTACGCACGCGCGCGCACTCAGACGCGCGGGTACAAGAAACTCCTCGGTGTGCTGATGCAATCGTCGCTCCTGGAAGACTAAAGTCTGGGTCCTATTTCTCCTGTTTCCATACACCCTAAAAAACACTCGCTCACACTCGAGGAAACCCGCCCATGATCCGCACGCGCGCGCAGGCCCGCGCCCAGGCGGCGGCGGCGGCGGCGGCAGTGGAGGAAACAACAGAACCGGAGCAGGATGTGGAAGCGGGACTTCGCCGCGACTTGCAAGCGACGGCGGCGTGCAGCCTGGCGCGCCTGAACGTGATCGAGGAGCTCCGCGGCGATATAGCGGCCAAGGAGGTGGAGCTCGCGCGCATGGCCCATGGCGCCGAGCAAGCCGAGCTCTACCAGGCATCGCTGCGCCGCGAACTCACTGACGCGCGCGCCGACCTAAAGGAGACCGGTTACGAGCTCGCCTGCATGGAGCAGGAACTACACCACGCCCAGCAGAAGCTTTCCGATGCCCTCGACGCCGCCGCCGAGCGGGAGCGGACCTTGGACGAGGCCGAGCGCGCCACCGCCAACATGAAGCGCCTCATGGCGGGCATCGAGCGCAAGGCGGCGCAGGCGGCCGACCTCGAGACGTCGCTGGACGCGGCGCAGGCGGAGCAACGAGCACTGCGCGCGCAGATCGACTTCCTCGCGCGGACACTGTCCGACAAGCAAGCGGAGGCAGCGGTGCTCCTCGAAGAAAACCAAGCACGGAAACGGGAACTGGACCAGGTGCACGCGGAGCAGATCGCGAACAATATCCCGCCCCCGCCCGCGCCCGCGCCGGCATCAGCCACGGTCTCCGTGCGCGTCGCGCGCGCATGCATCATGGTCCTGCGCCATGGCGCCACGCTGCGGACCTCGCGCGTGATTGACCCCACACTGGACCAGCTCCATGTCGCCGCGCGCGAGTTGGCCATGCCGCTGGGACCAGAGATCGCGGATAGGGCCGCGCAGTCGGTCATGGTCTGCGGGCCCACGGCCATGGACGAGAACAAGACCTACTGCATCCTCAACACCACGGACTACAAGTTCGAAATCCACGGTATTTTCGTTCCAGCGGCGCAGGCTTAGCCGATATATACATACCTGTAAGAAGTCAAAGACAAACACGTTTGGCGGCAGCGGCAAGCGGGCGGAAATCGTCGCGGTAGCCGTCGCGGAAGCGCGGCACGATCCAGCTGTTGATCAGGTACTTGGCGGAGATGTTGATCAGATCGATCGGCGGGTGCGCGAGCGAGACCTTGGTAACTTGCCCCGCGGCGCGCAGCTGCTCCCAGCAGAAGACCATGGCCGCGGCGCGCTGGCGCAGGCGCTTCTTCTCCTCCACCGCCTCGGCGTTCTCGACCAGGCCGGGGCAGGTGAACGAACCCTCGCCAGGGATTTTCTTCCACTCGACCGTTGAGAGCGTGGCATTCTCCGAGAAGATCTCCGAGAGGAGATGTTCGTCATGGCGGCAATTCAGAGTGTCCAGGATGCACAGTTGCGTAATGCTGGTGTTGTTTGCCAGGGCGAAGCGCATCTTGTCGCATGTGGCAAAATCGGCGATCCGGAACGTGAGGCGCCGCAGCGACTTGGTCGTGCGCAATGCCACTTCGAAGGCTGTGGAATATCCCTCGAAGCGACCGACATTGTGTAGCCACTCGCCCAGAACGAGGCGGTGCGACGGGATCGAGAGCGACTCGAGCGTGTAAACCATAGGCGCCAGCCCCTCGAGCACCTCGGGGGTGAGATCGTACGTGCTAAACTCGAGGTGGCGCAGCGTCTGGGTAGCCAGGCTCGCCAGGGTCTTGGCTGCGTCCTCGAATAACTGGCACTCTCGCAGGATCAGCGACGACAGGCCGGTGGTCTGGACCGCGCGGAGCACCGCGTCGAACGGGTCGGTCCGCTCGGGGACCGGGTCGCCCAGCGTGCCCGAGTGCACGGTGCTGCTGCAAAGATGGTCGACCTCCAATGTCTCGAGGCCCGACTCTGGGCCGAGCGCATTGCAGAGCGCAATGGTCTCGTTTCCGCTGGCCCGCTCAATCACCAGCTCGCGCGTGCGGATCTTGGCGTCGGCGACCGCCAGGGGATCGTTGGTGTCGACATGTGAAACCGCGAGGCGTTCAAAGGGCTTGCATGTCAAGATGCTCATCGGAACGCAATAATAAAAGAGTAGGCCCAGCTTTGTGACGCCAGACGCGAGCAATGCGTCGCGGAACACGTCGACCTGCAGCTGGCCGCCACTGCCGCTATTGCGCGTGACAAACAACTCGCGGACCCGCGGGAAGAGCTTGAGGTGCGCAAAGAAGGCATGCGCGTCGTACGGCGACATGACATCAAGGTAGATTTTGGTGTCGCTGTTGTACATGGACAGGATCGAGTTGAACGCGTAGATGGAGAGATGGCCACATGGCTCATGCGTGCGACCACAATCGCCTTCGCAGCCGTTGTCGTCCGTTTCGTGGTACGCTGCGTTCTCGACGCACAGTACTCCGCGGTACTTGGCAGTGTTCACAAACGGGCAGTACGAAGGGGAACGGCGCCCGGCGACCGGTGTCGCGTGGCCGACGGGCAGGATCACGGGACCGCCGCCCACGGGGTGCTCCTTCTTATCCCGCGCGTACTCGATGGCGTTGACCAGGTGCTCCCACATATGTTCGGGGACGCGGTACTCCGCGGGCACGCGAGCGGCATATTCGGCGATCAAGTCCGCGGAGGGCGCGGCATGGCCCATGTTCAGCGGCGGCAGCGGCGCGAAGGCGGCGTCATGCGCGGTGCGGTCGCGCGCGGGCGCGGCTGGCGCGCTGAGCATCGACGCGGTAGAAGCGCGCGGCGGTGTGGAAAAAGTGGTAGAAGCGGCGGTAGAAGCGGCGGTAGAAGCGGCGGCGGTAGAAGCAGCGGCGGCGGGGAGCATGGCCATGGCAAAAAATCAAAAAACCAAGAGGGGGGAAGGTCAGATGTGACCGCGGCGCGGCGCTGTTTTCCCGCCAAAAAATATTCAAAAACGCAAAAAGTCAAACCGGCCCGAGACGCGCTGGATTGATTCCAAGGGAGGCGTTTAGGACCCGGGCCGTTTCTGGATTTTTAGGGGTCGGCGGGCTGTTCTATGTACGTTTTTTTATGTCGATAACAACGACCAAAGTACAATAATATCAGTCGTATTCGTCGGTTTCGGAGCAGGATAAAGCGCCCGAATCCAACTCGCTATCGCTATCGGCCTCCTCCCCCATGCCGCAGCCCTCGCAGAGGCCCAGCGCGCAGAGGCCGCAGACCTCGCAGATCGTGTGCCTTTGCCAGCACTCGCCGCAGCCCTCGCAGCGGCACAGGCACTCCGAGCAATTGCACTCTTCGCAAGTCGCGCAGCAGTCCAAGCACCCCGCGCAATCGGGGCAGAAGGAGCCCGCGCATGCCGCGCATGCCGCGCTCGCGCAGCCGCCCTCCGCCGCGGGCGCAAACGCGCAGCGGACGGTGGCAACAACGGCCTCGCCGGCAGAACAGCCAGCGTTCGTGCAGATCATCGTGGTAGCGTGCTCAGCACGAGCAGCAGCGGGAGCAGCAAGAGCAGGAGCAGCGGGAGCGCGAACAACAGCGGCAGCGGCGGCCATGGGGCGGAGAGAGAGAAAAAAAGCAGGCGATTTTGTGGGCCCAAAACCCCTAAAATCCCTTGGAATCAATCCAGCACGCGCCGGGCCGGGCCCAAACCCCTAAGAGCTGCTTGGAATCAATCCAGAACGCGCCGGGCCGGTTTGACTTTTTCTTTTTGACCGAAAAAATAAAAGGAAAACCGCACTCCTTTGGAATTTTTGCCCCGCTCTCCCATGGCCGCCGCGCTCTCCGCCGCCGCCGCTCCCGCGCTCTCCGCTCTCCCCGGCGAGATGATGCTCACGCCGCTCCAACACGCGCACATTCGCCAAGAGGGCGTTCGCGCACCGCGCAAGAACAACAACACCAAGACCTACAGCAGCAGCAGCAGCGCCAAGCGCACCTTCTCCGGCGCCTTCGACGGCGTGGCGCGCGACCTCCATGGCTCTGGCGCGCTGGACGACGACGACCAGCTCCTGGACCGCCTGTACCGCGAGCTGAAGCGCGATACACACAGCCTCAAGTTCGGCTCCGATACTCTGATCGAGGGCCTCCCCGCCAAGCGCGCGCGCAAGAGCGCCGACCGGGACCCCGAGACCGGCGCCGCCGCGCTCTCGCGGCCCATGCGCGACCATGGGACCATTTCCCACGGCTACGGCGAGTTCACGCGCGGCGCGATCGACACGTTCTTCGATTTCCTCCAGTGCCAAGCCAGGGACTTCGTCCAGAAGGGCGATACTTTCGTCGACGTTGGCTCCGGCCAAGGGCGCGTGGTCCTCCATGCGGCCGCGCGCATGGGCCATGTGTTCGCGCGCGTGCGCGGCATCGAGGCCGTCCAGGCGCGCCACGAGGTCGCCGCCAACACGCTGGCCAAGCTCTGGGACGACGGCTTCAAGGCCCTGCCGGTCGAGGTCGAGTTCCTGTGCAAGGACGCCGCGGAGATGCACCTCGGGTTCGACGACCACCTGTTCATGTACGACTACGTCTTCTCGGAGCGCACGCACAAGGCGATCCTCCCCAACGTGACGCGCTTCAAGACGCTGACCACGACACTCACCGCCAAGAAGCTGCGCAGCCGCGGCCTGGACCACAAGGTCAAGCTCCTCTTCAAGCGCTCCTACCGGACCACGGGCGGCACCTCGCACACGCTGTACACCTACGCCCCCGACGTGGAGATCACCGAGGTGACCGAGAACAAGGCGCAGCTGGAGGAGTTTATGCGCGGGTGGCACAGCGAGCCGGAGGTGTAAAAATGTATAATTACAACTTACGGACAACATACAGCTGTTTCAGCGAGTTGCACAGCACCGGTATCGGGCGCTCGACCAGATCGACGCCGGCCTCGCCCAGCTCGATGGCGCCGTTCCACTTGCGCTGGACCCAGAGCTCGCCGCCCCCGCGGGGGCTGTGCTTGTCACAGAAGAACTCAGGCAGAAAGGAGGGCGGCGCCGTGGTCACCAGCGTCAGGGTGCCCGTCTTGTCCTCGCACACTTTGCAGCCACATGGCGCGTCCCTGGCCCACATGCGAAAGGTCAGCGGGGTCTCGAGCGCGATGTTCGTGCGGAGCGGGATCTTGCTCTTGGTTACCTTCCACTTCCCGTCCTGGTGCCCCTCCAGCGCGAGCACGATCCCATCCAGCGATGGGCGATCGGCCACGTGCAAGCGCGCATAATTGTCTTCGAGGCGGCGCAGGGCTGGCTCGTCGAACGGAGAGGGCGGCTTGGTGACGTAGGCGGCCACCGCCACGGGAACCGTCATCGCCAGCGCGCCCACGCGACGGGCGGCTTGCATGCGCCGAAGTTGGAAAATGAAGTTTGACCGGCCTCACTCTCCAAGGTTTGACCTCATTTTCCAAGATCCCCTCCGCCGTCGACCTCCGCCATGAGCGTTCTGCGCGCCGCCTCCATGCCGGATCCCCATGCTCCTCGCGGGAACACCGACGAGAACACGGAAACGACGCCCGCGCAGCCGCGCGCAGTTCCGGACGAAGATCGCGAGGAGGAGAACGCAACCCGCGTGCCCTCCGAGCGCATGGTTCGGGACGACGGTCACACCTCTGCGTACGAGCCGCGCCCATGCTTTCGCCCGCGCTCGGACACGCAAGACGATATCAAGGCGGAGATGGACTTCGTCCGTGATGCCGCCAAGTACTATCCAAGGGAGAAGTACATTGCCAACCACGGCACGTACGACCGCGCTGACCACCAGCGCTTGGTGCGCTTGGCCAAGCTGCAAGCCGAGAAAGATCATTTGTATAACACGGTTAACAACATCTTTCTCATTTTTGTGTTTCTGGCCATGTTGTTCATGATTATTGGTATTTCCTCCCCGACGAAAAAGGCGGAGCGCGGCCACGAGACCGAGGCGGCGCCGACGCTACAGACGATTTCCGTGGAGGATATGGCCGCACTCGAGGCCGGGCACATCGGTCTTGCGGGTCATACCGCCGACCATGACCACCAGCCGTTCTCGCGCACCGCCGAGCAGATCAAGGGCTACAAGATTCATTATTTTCCGACAAAGGCCGTCGTCGACCACCTCGGCGACACGTACCAGCTCGTGCGCGCCGACCATAAGCGCCTCAAGCGCGACATCAGCGTCGAGTGCCGCGCGAGCGGCCAGAAGTGGGTGTGCTTCGACGTCAGCACCAAGGTCCCGGGCGCGACGGTCTGGTACGTCGACTCCGCCGAGCGCGACGGTCACTGGGTGCACACTTTGGTGGTCAATTGATGTAGTTTTACATGCGCGCCTGCGACGCCCGTTCCGTGTACTTCATGATCATTTCCTGCACTTCTGGCGGTACTTCGCGGAGGAGCCGCGAGCGCCGCGCCGCGAGTTCGAGCGTTGATCGGCGCACGCTGGCCCACAGCATATCGTATATCTCGACGGCACGCGCTAGACGCTCCGCGGCATTTTTGACTCCCGCGGCTGCGCCTTGCTGCGTCATGGTTACCCCACTAGAACGAGACGCCGGGTCTGCTCTCCACTCGGCGCGTTCCAAGATGCCGCGTTGGCGATCCACCGCCTCGCGCGCGTCTTCCAGGTTCCTCGGCCCGACAGTTGCTCCGTGCATGAGTAGGAGACGGACGGTGCGAGGATCGTCGGCATCCGCATCAATATAATCAATGGCCGACTTGGAGCCAAAGTTCACCAATGCGCCCTTGGACACCACATACTGGACGATGTCGTGCTTGTCTTGATAAAAATCAGCCGGTCTGGACCATCCGCTGGGACGGTGGACCCAGCCACGCAGCAACTGCTCGAGGATGTGCATGGGCTTTTCGCCACGCTCGCGCTCGAATGGCAACCGCCAGAAACTCGACGTGATGGCGCTCGTGCCGCGTTTGAACTGCTCTGGCGTAATGTAGCCTATGAGGAGCCGGCGCGTTTCGCCCGCGAGCGTACGCATCGGGCGGCCCATCTTCTCGTATATGTCACCCCATGCCCGAGCCTTGGCCATGTCAAATGTTTGATTTGGCTTGGAATGAATATTGATGTAGTTCATGTCGTCCAGATCCAGTGGGGCACCCAGATTAAACAGCGTGATGGCACCGGTTCCCAGATCGGTCTGAAGGGCAGCCTTGAGCGGCGGTAGCCCGCCAAAGCCGCTGCGTATGGACGCGCCCTTGTGGAAGAGCTTCCTGACCATCGCCGATGCGCGGTCGTCCGGGAGCTTGTTGGCCGCGGCCTCTTGGATGAAATACGAGAGGATATTGTAGGGCTTGCCATCCTCGGCCACGTAGGGGGTCCGGAGCAACTCCTCGTCAGCATCCTCAAGCAGCATATCGAGTTGTCGCGGCGTGACCACGCTCCCGCTGCTCCCGCGCCGCGCGTACTGGCGCAGCATGAGCGCCAATGCCTCCTGACGCTGCGCCAATGTCGAGCGGTGCCCCTTGGGATCGGCGGGATTGGTATCGCCAAAGGACTCGTCCGCCCCCCGCTTGTCGCCCGGTGCCTCGGCAAAGACCATGGCCGCCGCGGCAACGGCGTCGCCGCCCGTGGCGCGCATGGCATCGGCGAAGGACATTTCTGGTTTCCCAATAGGTGTTTTTCGCTGCTTTATATAAACAAACGCGCGTTTCACCCCACGCGCTCAATGCGCCGGTTGGTGTGCCTCGTCAGCAGCGCGTTGAGGTCCCGTGCCCACGGATTTAGGATGTCGCTGATCACAGCTGACCCGACCTCGGCGCGCTCCTTGGTGGTCAATTGATGTAGTTTTTACATGCGCGCCTGCGACGCTCGTTCCGTGTACTGCATGATCCTTTCCTGTACTTCTGGCGGCACCTCGCGGAGGAGTCGCGAGCGCCGCGCCACGAGGTCGAGCGCGTCGCCGCGGCGCTGCGCCCATACCATGTCGTACATTTCGTTCGCGCGCTCCATGCGTTCTCGCGACTGCCGGACCCATTCGTCTGCGCGTTCCTTTTCCTCGCCGACCATCCCGGGCGTGGCGTGATCGCGCGCGGATTTCAAGTTCGACTTCGCCGACCGCCGGTACATATCCGCCAGAAAGCGCGCGGTTTCGAGATCTTGTGCCGTCACAAAGGCGCCGTGATCCATGAGCAGCTGCAGAAGACGGGGTTCGTTGTCTGATCCGAGGACCCACTCGGCGGCCGACTTGCCGCGAAAGTTCACCCTTGCGCTTTTGCTGATGGCATACGAGACAACGTTAAAAATGAAGTCGAAATATTCGCGCTGGTCTTGCCACATGTCAGCGTCGGCGCTGGTGAAGTTTTCCAGCAAATGCTCGAGAATGTGCTTGCGCCGCCCGTTGCTGCGCTTAATACGGAACGGGATCCTCCAAAAGAGCCTTTTGATGTTTCGCGTGCGATCTTTGAACGTTCTCAGGCCAATGAGCTCTTTCACCAAGGAGCGCGTAGCATCCTGCAGCTGATCTCTGGGCTCCACCAGCGCGTCCGCAATTCTACCCCAGGTGTCCCCATGCACCCCCCCAGTTTCTAGAGCCCATTTGGCATCGACCTCGTCAATGATCCGCGCGGATATGGGCGCGCCCATCTGGACGAGTTTCAGAAGGCCAAGGCCGACTTTCGTGTCAATGGCGGTCTCCACCGGGCTGAGCGCCGTAAAATCGTTTCTCAAACTCGCCCCGTGGCGGACGAGCCCCTCCAGCATGGGGCGCACGCGGTCTTCCGGGACGTCATGCGCATCGGCTTGCCGGATGAAGTACGAGACGATGTTGTAGGCTTTTCCGTCCTCGGCGAGGTAAGGGATGGCATAGATCTCCTTGTCGAAGTCTTTGAGCAGAGTATCGATCTGCCGCGGCGTGGTAACGCCGCTGTCACTCCCGCGCTCCGCATAGACGCGCAGCGTCTGGGCCAAGGCTTCTTGGGTGTCGATAATACCCGCACGAGGCGCCTTGGGGTCGGCGGGATTGGTATCGCCAAAGGACTCGTCCGCGCCCCGCTTGTCTCCGGGTGCCTCGGCAAAGACCATGGCCGCCGCGGCAACGGCGTCGCCGCCCGTGGCGCGCATGGCATCGGCAAAGGACATTGCCGGTTCTGTGAGAAATGGACCCCATGACAAGCTTTATAATCACCCAGCATTAAAGAAACACACCCACTCAAATCGGCGGGTGCGCCGCGCCGGCCATCTGAGCCGTATGAAGGATAAATTGCGCCACGCGGTCGCCCTGTGCCGCATCGTACGCCGCCTCCCACGCATGCGCCGCCGAGTGCGGGTTATTCGCGGGATCCACCGTGTCGTAGTACACGATGACCCTCCCCATCCAATAGTCGATCTTGTACCGCGTGAGGATGTCGCGCCGCGCTTCCACGTGGTCGCCAAAGTCGTCGACCGTCTTGGCCTCAAAGTTGCACGACCACTTGCCGTGACGGTCGTAGACAGCGTCCGGGAACCGGCGCGCAATGGCCTCCAAGACCTCGTAATCGGTAGGCATCTTGAGGAATGACACCCTAGTCGCGCTTGCGCGCGGACTTGGCCGGCACGTGCTCGACCATTTCTTGGAGGCGCAGGAGCTCGGTCTCCAAGAACGCCAAGCGGGTGGACTTGTCGTACTCGCGCAGGACGTGGGGATCACGGTCGCGGGACGCGAGCTCTTCTCGCATTTCCTCGATCATTTCGTCCGTTTCCTCGTTCTTGCGGCGGTCGCGCTCACGCTGATGGCGGTTCCATTCGTCGATCCTAGCCTGAGCCTCGGCGCGATCTCGCTGGGCCTGCTCCTCGACCCTCTCGCGGATGCGCGCGCGACCCTCGGCGGTCAGGGCGTCGATCGGGTGCCGGAGATACTGTGGGTGGTGCTCGAGTAAAAAGAGCACTGCCGCCGCAAAAACGCAGAAAATCACGCCCATGGATTCCCGCAGCATGGTCGATTCGACGGGGTCTTCGTCGGCTTCGCATGGCCTCGAAGGGAATTGTCCGGCTAAGAGGCGGGCCACGTCTTCGAATGTATTAATAAGGCCAACGCCAAAATCGATCAAAACACGCATGAACAGGAGCGGGGCGCTCACGACATGGTTAATCGCTTCCGCGACTGTCACGGCCATTTTGCACAAAAATATCTTTTTAATTGTGACAGGCGGGCTTTTCACTCGGTCTTTTCGGACTCGGGCGTCGTCGACGGACCCTGCGTCACGTCGCGGTAGGTGTTCCCAATGAAATAGCCGTACACGCCCGCTACTGCCGCGGTCACGAGCATGGGCGTGCTGGGTGCCGTGAACGCCAGGGCCCCCATGGCCGTGGGAAAACCCACGCGTGCCACGAGCGGCATGCGGATGTCGCGCGTGGACAGAACCGTGCCCTCGGCGTCCTTCTTGATCCTGTGCCCCGTCGAGAAGCTCGCGCCCGTGCCGCCGCCGAAGCACACTCCGGCCACGACCAGCGGATAGTTGTACGTGACCAGGACCGCGCACGCGATGGGGACACCGGTAAATACGACAGTCGCGGCGACGTCGGCCGGGTAGCCCCTGAGCAGCGTGCGGCCGCGGTAGCAAAGCTTCGCGGGGTCGTTATTGATCTTGGTCCACTCGAGGCCCAGTGCGCCCTCCAGCGCAGTAGTGCGCGTGGTCGTCGGCTCGGCCATTTCTTGCGTGTTTTGTGCGAATGTTTTTATGGAAATGCTGGATGTATTCAAGACGGTAACGATCATGACTTACATGCTGACGACGGTCACCTTGGCAGATGCGCCGGAAAGTGTGCCCTCTGCGTGGCGGATTTCGTGCTCGCTCGCCCAGTGTGCGGCCCACGCCTTCGCGTTCCTGATAATGGGCCCTTGGCCATTGTAGCGAAACCAGCTAAAATGTAGGTAAATCGTGCCGCACACCGAGCAATGGAGCTCAGACATGGCACGGGGGGTAAAAGTTTGATTGTGTCTGAAAAAAGTTAACGGTGAAAGTTTGATTGTGTCTGAAAAAAGTTAACGGTAAAAGTTTGATTGTGTCTGAAAAAATTTAACGGGTGGCACATCTAGGCCTTAATCAGCGCAGCCGTCGTCCTTAACCAGCACCTTCTCGCGCTTGAAGCGCACGATCGAGCCGCCTGCGGGCATGTCCACGCGCTCGAGGCCCACGAAGCGGTATCCGTGGCGCTGGAAGAAGTTGAAGCGGCGCAGGACCGTGTCCTCGTCTTCCCCTGGCTCGACGTGCGTCCAGAGCTGGACCTTGGTCGCGTGCCACCGCCTGGCCAGCGACTCGGCGTAGGCTAATAGCTCGCCGCCCTCGCCCGGCGGCGCCTGGATCCACTCGATGAGCATGATCTGCTCGTCCCGGAGCAAGCGGTACTCGACGACGCCCTTGCCGCGCATGGCCGCGTGTTTGGCGCCTTGGGGTGGGGTGGCCATGATGTTTTATGCGAACATTTCCGGTGGCGCCTCGTCAATTCACAATCTTCCCGCTCTCGTTCTCCAGCTCGGGCATGTCGTCGGAGCGGCCGTTGGCGCCCAGGTTCCAGCGTACCTTGTACTTGTTGCCCCAGAAGACGATCGTGTCGAACTCCAAGCTCGCGAACTCGCTCTGGACGCCGCTCATGGGCGGGGGCAGCGACGTGGCGCCCGCGCGCAGGAGCGTGACGTGCGCGCTGAAGGGGAAGTCCGACGCGGGCATGTGCGGGATCAGCTGCGCGGCCTTGTCGCGCGCAAAGTTGACGGCGTCCTCCAACTCGTCGCTCACCTTGCACTTGAGGACGAGCACGTCGTGGTTCTTGCCGAAGAGCTCGTACTCCGTCGTGACAATCACGCGGCGGTGGGCCGGCTCGGGCACCTTGGCCAGCACGTCCTCCCAGAGCGGGAGGAGCTTCTTCATGTCGGCGTCGGTCATCTCCGTGCCGCAGTACTGGAAGGTCAGGTGCGGGTTGTCCTGGCGCTCCGGGTCGTCCTTCTTAATCCCGGCGTGGGCGTAGGCCGCCTCGGGCACGGGCACGCGCGCACCGATGAAGAGCTTGGACATCTGTCTGGATGTTGAGATGTGAGCGGATTCCATGCGCCGCCTAGCTTCGCACCACGCCTCGCGAAGGCCGTCCCTATGCCCTAGGTAAGAGTTTACGGTCCAATCCGCGGACGCTACGAATGTCATAGCCTCTGTTATCTCCGAGTGTAGCTCGGTCCACTCGGCCATATTTTTCTCAAAAAAGTTTGCCATCGACGACAAGAAAAAAATGGCCGCCGACCCGCGCATGGCTGCTTATCCGCGCATGCCCCCCGGCGACCACCGGAGCGTCTTGGTGTCGCTGGCCCCCGATCTGGACAGGGAGCCGACGCGCGCCGAGCGCCTGCGCGGCTACACCTACACCAAGACGCCGCGGTGCTACCTGGTAGGAGCCGGCTCGCGTGGCGCTGGGTACTGCCAGATGGCCATCGAGGACCCGGACGCCCTGCAGGTGACGGCCGTGGCCGAGCCCATGATCCAGCGCTGCAAGCGCGTGGCCACGCAGCACGGGCTCGGCCCCGAGCGCGCCTTCCACGACTGGCAGGCCCTGCTGCGCAACGACCCGCGCGAAGCCGACTTTGTGCTCATCGCCACGCAGGACCAGGACCATGCCGAGCCCGCGATCGCCTTCCTCGAGGCGGGCTACCACGTCCTGGTCGAGAAGCCCATGGCCACGACGCGGGAGGACTGCGAGCGCATGCGCGACGCCGCGCACAAGTCCGGGTGCATGCTCGGCGTGTGCCACGTGCTTCGGTACACGCCCTACACCAAGATGATCAAGGCCATCATCGACCGCGGGGACATTGGCCGTGTGCGCAGCGTCAACCTCGTCGAGCCCGTGGGCCACACGCACTTCGCGCACTCCTACGTCCGCGGCAACTGGAACAACTCGCAGACGTCCTCGTTCATCCTGATGGCCAAGTGCTGCCACGACTTCGACTGGCTCCTCTACGTCACGGGCGGCGTGCTGGACAGCGTCACGTGCGAGGGCGAGCAGCTGGAGTTCAGCAACGCCCACAAGCCCCCGCAGGCGGGCAACGCCACGCGCTGCGTGGACTGCGCCTATTCCAACGAGTGCCCCTACGACGCCACGCGTTTCTACGTGGGCAACGCCCGCGACTACGGCATGGACAACGAGACGCCCCAGCCGCCCAAACGCCTCCTCAAGGCGCTGGTCGACGGGCCCTCGACGATCGCGGACATCGAAGACGCCGTGCGCGACGGCCCCTACGGCCAGTGCGTGTACGAGTGCGACAACGACCAGCCCGACTGGGTGGCGGCGCTGTTCAAGCTCAGCAAGCGCACGGGGCCCGAGGCGAACGATTATTTGACGAGCTTGACCGACGTTGTACATGATGTTGCCTTGGCAGACCCGGTACCGCGCACGTCGGAGGACATCTACCAGACCGCTATGAGCGGCATGGGCCGCGCGCTGCAAGGCGCCCGCGAAAGCATCCGCGTGAACTTCGAGATGCGCGCGCTGACGGAAAAGATCTGCCAGCGCGAGGTGACGATCTGCGGGACCAAGGGCGAGATCCGCGGAAACATGGTGGAGATCCAACTGAGCATGTTCAACGGCCCCGACAGCGCGACGACGCGCATGTCCATCACGCCAAGGTCCCTCACGGCAGACGACACGATGGTCTTCGGGCACTGGGGCGCGGACTGGTACATGATGAACGCCTTCTGCGCGGCCGTCTCTCTGGGCGACCGCTCCCTGATCGCGCAGGTGGACGAGTCCGTGGCCTCGCACATGGCAGTCTTTGATGCGGAGCAGGCGCGCCTGGGACATTAAAAAAGGGTAAAACCAGCATTTTTATCACTGCTGCTCAATCACCTGCTTGCGGCGCCACTCCAGCTTGTAGATGCCGTCGATCTCGTCGTCCGTCAGCGTGTCCAAGGGGCGATCCGCGTTTTCCCACACGAGGCCCATCATGTCGACGGGTGCGTACTTGTCCGCGGCGCCCTCCAGCCTGGCATTCAGGGAAAGCAGACCGCCGAGGAGCACAAGAAAGCGCGCGGCCTCGAGGTCTTCGCACGTCACGCCCTGCAGAGACTGCCAAATCGGGCAGATGATGAACAGGTACTTCTGCACGGCGGCGATGGCGTTGGCGAGCTCGAAGAGGTCAATGTTGGGCGAGGCCACGGCGAACTGGAACAACAAGTGCTCGGCCGCCTCCAAGACCATCTTCTTGATGTCGGCTCCGCTCAGGTACGCGCCCACCTCGGCGCCCTCCGTGTTGAGCGCGTGGGACGCGGCTTGCTCTGCGGTGATCGGGAGCGTGTAGAGCACGTGCTGAACGCGCTTGATGCCGCCATCGCGCCACGATGCGAGGTCGCGGCGCACGACCTGCAGGCGGGGTTCGCCCACGAGCGATTCGGTCACAACCATGAGCGCCTCGCTAGCATCGAGGCCCAGTTCCTCGCGGCACTCGTTCATGGCGGCGGAGACCACGCCCTCGGCGCGGATGTGCTTGGCGCCTGCCGCGGCGAGTGCCTCGACGAACGCGGGGTAGAACTGCTCGCGGCGCTCCTCGCGCGTGAGGACCAGGCTCTCGTCGAAGGGCGCAAAGACGGACTCCGGGACGCCCAGCTCCTTGGCGAAGGGCATGAGTTCCGTGCGTACATGGTGCTCGCTGCGCAGGTCAAAGTGCCAGCGCTGGCCGGCCTTGTCCGAAAAGACCAGGTCGCGCCCTCCCAAAGCCAGGCTCAGGCACTTGTGGCCCCCGGAGAGTTCGCGCACGGTGACGCCGAAGAACCACTGGCCGTCGGCCTGGTAGTAGGGCACGATCCCGCAGGACATCGAGGTTGCTTCGACGTACTCGGCATAGGTCGGCGGCGGGGCGGCTGCGGCGGCGGCGGCGGCGGCGGCGGCCATTTTTCGTGGGGTAGGAACCGTTGAAAAAGTGTTTTCTGGCGCGTGCTAAGAGTTTTTTTCAGCGTATGTATGATGTGGAACACTTTCAGGCCCTTTTTCCCGCGCTTTTGGTAGCAGTGCACTCCAGCCCGTCTTCCGTTATCGGGACGCCCATGGTGCGCGAGATCGCCTCGACCAGGAGGACTGCAAGCGCCTCCCTTGCGCTAATGCCACCCGGGACATCGCGGCATGCCTTTATCGCCTCTTCGATCTCCGGCGTCGCCGGCAAGCCGTGGAGCACGCGTATGTCAACACAATCTGGATTGGACCTGATCGGGCCAAAGATCGAGCTTATGCCGATGACCATCTTGTAGACCAGCGGGGCGTGCGCTTTCATGTCGACGGCAATTGGCGCGCACACATTCGATGCGTTGGTCCGCCATACTTCCGCCACGGAGGGGATCATGCTCGTCCTCTGTTTGAAAATAGACTCGTATCTTGTCTTGATGTCTTTCAAAGCCGCAGCGTGTTCCTGCTTGGTGTTTGCGATCGTGTCCACGACCGAAAGCACGGCGGAAATGGCCGCGGTGTTGTCGGAGGCGGCGGCGGCGGCCATGTTCGTCGCCCAAGAAAAAATCGACGGTTCCTTGTTTTTGCGCCGCATAAAAAAAACCTCTATCTACTGGAGTAAGATGGCCGGTGCTAGTGTCGGCGCCCAGTGCTGCGGCTTCGAGTGTAAAAACGCCGCGACAGATCCTAGTCCCGTGTGCGCGTTCTGCGGCAAGAGCGCGGGTCTGTGCGCGTCGTGCGGCGTGGGGCGGCGTCTGCGTTGCTTTGGTGACGACGCATGTCCCGTCCATGCGTGCCTAGCGTGCCGGGAGACGGACAGCCACACCGTCCCCGTCGTGCGCAACAAGGGCCCGTGCACGGGTCCCAACTGCACGCTGTACCACGAGTCCGACGCCGAGGTCCTGGAGCGCAACAAGAAGGTGGACACGGGATTTTTCTGTGACGGCCACAGCGCCGTGTGCGCCATGTGCGGGCGGCGCTATGGCCTCGAGGACATCTCCATGTGCGATAGCGAGGGGTGCGGCCGCTGGATGTGCGCGCCGTGCGCAGAGCGCAAGGTGCCGTGTGGGTGCTAGGCGTGTTAGGGTGTCGCCATCTAAACCGAACAACGAGCGGGCACTATTATCTCCTCGGGTTGGGAATATACATAATTATCGCGCAGTGTACATGTCCGCGGATCGGAGACTACCGCGCCGGCGCCGGTCCAATCCCGAGGATGATCGGCTCGTCGAGACCGCGGAGACGCCGGCCTCGGTATCGGCAGCGCCCTCGGCCATGGGGACCTTCATCGCGGTCATGTCCATAGCCGTGGCCGTTGCCGCCATTGGTGTGTCCGTCTACGGCCTGGGGCGCATCACGGGCGTCGAAGATACCGTATCGGACCTGACGGGCATGGTCGGCGCGCCGGGTACCGATGGAACGGACGGTACAGACGGCATTGACGGTACGGACGGCATTGACGGCGCTGGCATCTTCTTTGCCCACCTCTTGCGTGTCGATGGCACGCTGGGCAACGACACGACCGGTGCCGTGGGCGGCGTGTTCGTGTACAAGACCATCACCGCCGCGCTGACAGACGCGAGCCCCGGCGACCGCGTCGTCGTGGCACCCGGCGCCTACGAGGAAACCATCACCATCCCGACGGGTGTGGCGCTCATCGGCGCGGGGCACCACGCGACGATCCTCAGCGCCACGGGCGTGAGTTCACCGACCACGCTCGTGACCATGAGCGGGAGGAACGCGCTGAGCGACTTCGGGCTGCACATAAGCTCGGTCGCGTCTGTGGAGCTCGTGGGCATTGCGCTAACTGGTACCGCGTCGACCACGTGCCACGTCAGGAACGTGGACATCTTCATCAACAATACGGCGGGCGGCATCGCGAACACCATCGGGATCTATTCGATGGGCACAGGCGCCCCGGCCCTTAAGCATAACGCCGTACAGGACGTGCGCATCGACATCATGGGCGACGGCGGCGCGACGCGGGGTATCCTGCTCGACACCAACGCGCACGATTTCGTCGTGCGGGGTGCCAACATCATGGTCAACAGCACGGGCACAGCCATTGGCGCCGAAGTCAATGTCGTAGGCGGTGTTCTTAGCCTCTACGCGTGCGTCGTACAGGGTGCCACCGCAGATGTTTCACAGACGCTGGGAACGCTGGAGTTGGTGGGCACGAGACTCGCGACTCCGAACGCCAACGGCCTGTCCATCACACCCGTGTCCTCGCCCGCGCTCATGACCTTCGGCGATCCGGGCGGCCTCCCCGCGGGTGTCACGCGGTACTTCTACCCGGGCATCCAGGCCGTGTCCAGCAACGAGATCTTCGTGGCCATGCAGGGTCCGACGGTCGCCATATCCTTGTCCGTGCGCTACCGGACCGCCGGCGCTCTGGGCCGCTTGGATACGTACACCGTGCGCAAGAACGGCGCGGACACGCCGCTGGTCCTGAGCATCAACGGGACAGCGACGACGGCGACCACTGGGAACACGCTTTCGGCCAACTTTGCCGAGGGCGATAGCCTGTCGATCAAGGTCGTCACGGGCGCGGGCTCAAACCCGGCGGATACCATGGTTGTTGTTGGATTGTATTGATTGTATTGTTCTTCATTGTGTTTCTCCGCTACGGCGCGGGCAGGACGTATCGGGTACCGGCGCGCGATCCTCCGGGGTAGACGTAGACGACCTCGTCCACCGGCATGCCTTGGTCGATCCTGATGAGCGTGAGCATGACCACGCCCGATCGGTGCGGGTATTTGTTGGAGACGTAGGCGCGCATGCCTTCCATGCTCGACGACCTAGAAACGGTATAGCCGTCAAAGCTGACCACGTATTCGCCACTTGGTGGGAGGGGATAGAAGAGCTGACCCATCCTGTTGAGAAAGTCGTCTAAACTCTCCGTCCGGGTGGCCGTATTGGAGTGCCACATCCTGCCAGCCATCATGAGCACCGCCGGGATATACCACGTTCTGTGGTACTCCGCGCGGAAATCCGCGTTGAGGCAGACCTTGCGGAACGCCTTGCTAGTCGCGCACGCCTGCTTGAGCTCGGCTGGATTGAGATTCATCAGGATGTTGCTCACGATGCCCGGTACGAGCGTCTCATCTGTGAGTGCCTGCAAGTATTCCTCGCTGATATCTGCCGGGTTGGCGGGATACTGCTCGTCGTCGTCGTCGTCACTGAAGGACAATTCGGCGGTGTCGTCGGTGTCGTACCCGCGCATGGATTGCAGGCGGGCCGGGTTTGGGTCGCCAAAGGTCTCGTCGGCGCCGCGCTTGTCCTCGGGCGCCTGCGCAAAGACCAGTGCAGCCGCGGCGACCGCGTCGCCCCCCGAGGCGCGCATGGCGGAGTCAAAATCCATGGGTGGTCCGTCTGTGTGCTTTCTTGTGTGTGTTTCGCGGATGTATATACGTGCATACAATTCATGGGGGGGCAATATGAACGCGCGCGGGTTTGGGCAGCGGCGCGAGGCTGATGCGCACTCGCCACTCGACAATCAGGAGCTTCTTGATAACGGACTCGCGCGGGTTCTGGATCCAGCAAATGTCCAGCATCTCCCAGCTGACGCAGTCAAAGACCGTGTCGGCCAGCGCATCGAAAGCCTCTTGGACCTTGTCGCGAAGCTCGTCTGTATAGGATGGATACCGCATGACCTCGCGCTTTTGAAGCACGTCCACGGGCGGCACCACGAGCGACATGGACTCTCCCTCTAGTGTCGTAGTAAACGCCCGCGTTCCCATTGACGTTGCCTCGTTGTAGATACTCGCGAATGTATCTAGCACGATACCCACGCACTCGCGGCGATACCCAAAGTCCGCGTCGCCGGCATCGTTGGCGGCGGTAACGCACGCCATAAAAGCCTTGCCCGTGGCACACATTACCATGCACATCCTCCCATCTCCGTTGCACGTGCACACCGGCAACTCGAACAGCGCGCGCAGGCTCATGTTTTGTGGTGTGTCAATACCTAGGGAATACCGGCGCTACGTATTGGCATAAATCAACATCAGGTTTATCATTCAGACAACGTTTCAAACTTGCACACAATACCGTGCTGCGGCGATCCAAAGGCGAAGATGTCCCCGGACTTGATCGCGGTAGCGCCCGGGCGGAAGCCGAGTTCGGAGTCGTGGTAGCACATGGGATCGAAGCGGTACTCGCGCCAGAAGCGCACGGACGTTCCGAGGGAGGTACCGGCGTTGTGCAGCGAGACCCGCGCCTTGGAGGGGTCCTCGCCGGCCTCATGTAGGATCTGGATCGTGCACTGGAGGCGCGAGGTGGCGCCGTGGAGGCGGAAATCGGCATTCTGGCCCGCGCCGATGGTGTGGGTGCGCGCGCCCATCAGGCGGTACGTACCAAGTTCCTTGCCGCGCATGGTGACGGCGCGAATCGTCCCAAAGCACACCGTGGTATCCACTTCGTCCACTTCGTCGTCGTCGTCGTTGTCCGCCGAAAAGAGCGGCGAGACGACGTTGACGCCGTCTTCGTGCTGGTGCGGCGGCGGGGATTGCGGGTAGCCATAGCCGTAGGAGATCGGGGAATTGCCGTTGGTGTCATCGTCCTCCTCCTCGATGGCCAAGGAGACCACGGCTTCCGGGTCCCTGTGAATAAAGCCCGGGTCGTCGTCGTAGACCGCGCTGGCCTCCTCCTCGGTCTCGGTCTCGGCCTCCTCCTCGCTCTCGGCCTCTTCCTCGCTCTCGCTCTCCACGACGACTGGCTTGGGGTAGAAGCAGCGCTTGTGGTAGACGTCCGACGACGAGCGCGCGTGACGCACGTTGGCGACCGGGAGCACAAAGCCATCGCGGCTGCGCTCAATGGCGAAGGTGCCAGCGGGGATGTCCTGTTCGCACAGCGTACACGGGCGCCCGCAGCTCGCCACGCGCGCGCGCTTCTTGGGCGGCTCTGGGACCCGGGCGGGCGCCGGCTCCGGAGCGGGTCGCTTCTCCCTCTGGACGACGGACGAGACCTCGACCACGGGGACGGGGAGGCGCGCCAGGTAGTTCGCCGTGTCGGCCAAGGGATGGTCCTCAAACTCGCACAGGGTCGCGTAGAACTCGCACTCCTCGGGCGTCAGCGGGTCGTACACCGGGCTGTCTTCGTGGTCGTCGTCGTCGTCGGTACCGGATGAGCAGGCCGTCGTGGAGATGGTCTTCACCGAGCGCGGGGCGATGTTCTTGGTCGCGCGGGCGCTCTCCCGCGGGTACTTGCACGCGGCCTTGCCGCGCCAGGGCCCCTTCTGCGCAACTTGGCGCGAGGTCCCCAGCGTCTTGAAAGCCGACGTGATGCGCGAGCGGACGCCCTCGATGCCCTCGCGGAGCGCCTCGCACTCCGCGCAGAACCACCAATCATCGGAGTCGTGGTCGTGGTCGCGGTCGTCGTCGACGCGATCGAACACGCGCTCGCAGGCGTCGCACGCGCGCTTCTCGGTACTGGTAGCGGTACTGGTAGCGGTACTGGTAGCGGTCTTCTTCTTGGTCGCGGTCTTCTTCTTGGTCGCGGTCTTCTTGGTCGCGGTCTTCGTAGCGCCGCGGATGCTGGTGGCGATGTTCCAGGGGAAGGTCTCCGTCGGCGGCGTGCCGGCCAGGCGCATCGTCTCGCGGTTCCCCGCGGCGCCGAGCGGGAGCAGCGTCGCCAGCAGGTCGAGGACCTCGATGCGGTCGTTGGCGAGCTCGGCGTCGGAGGCGCCCTCGCGCGCGCTGCCGAAGTCGATGATCGACACCTTAAAAAAGCGCGAGGCGCTGTCGTAGGCGAAGGCGGGGCCCTTCGTGGCCTTGTCCTCGTCGGGGACCTCGGAGCCGTGGACCCAGCGCACCAGGATGTTCTTGCCGTGGAGATCGCCATGGCAGATCCCGAGATCGTGGAGCGCCCAAACACGGTGCATGACGGCCTTGATCAGGCTGCGGCGCGCGCGCGGCGCGGTCCAGTACGCGGCACCCGCGGTCTTGGGGTTGAGAAGTTCCTTGAGCGTCTTGCCGCCGTGCGCCATCGTAAAGCGCGTCGTCGCCGCCGTAGACGCGCCGAGGCGCGCCTCCTCCTCCTCCTCCACATGGAGGACCGCCGGCGCGATCCCCGCGGCGGCGGCGCGCTTGTAGATCGCGAGCTCCGTCGCGAGCGCGGTCTTGCTGGTCTGGAGCGTAGGCGCACCGCGTTCTCGGCGGCGCACGACGTCGGAATCCACGCGGATGCGCGGGGTAGAGGAGCGCGCGGGGCGAGAAGCGCGCGCAGAGCGAGAAGCGCGCGGCGGCATGCGGGGCAAAAAAAGCGGAGAAGTGGCAAAAAGTCCAGCATTTTAGGTATTTTTTCAATCCAGCACGGGCCGGGCCGGTTTGACTTTTTCATTTTTGTGAATAAAAATTAATCCTGTCTGGGGCCCTTTTCCGCCCCTTCTTCGTCGTCCGTCTCCGGCAAGTTGTCCGGGTGCAGCGGATCGTCGTGGTCACTTTCCCTGTCGGAGTAGTCGTCGTCGTCCTCGTCGTCGTCGTCGACGCCCCAAAACCACTTCCTGCAATCCGCGCAGTTACTCACAAAAATCGTGTGGTGGCAGGTCTTGCCTCCATGCCGCGTCGTGCAACTCTCGCAATCGTCGCAAAAGAATATGTGCGTGCATGACGATGTCGTGGGCTTGGACGCCGACTCGCCCGAGCCGGACTGCCGCCGCCGCTGCCGCCGCGGGAAACCGGCGTGGTGCTCCTTGATCACGCCGCGCTTCTCGAGAAACTCCTTGTGCTTGAGGTACTCGCGCACGGCGTCCGTCACCTCCGCGCTGGCCTCCTCGCTCTTTTGCACGAGCGTGGCTTGGAGCAGGGGGTCCAGCGCGCGGTGGAGCGTGAGCACGGCCTCTGTCGCCTCCTTGAACACCCGCTCCATGGCCTCGTCGTTCATGCAATCCGCCGCGCGCTCGACGAGATCCAACAGATCCTTCAGGGCCGCTGGGATCCAGACCCAGAACTCAATGGTTTTCTTCCATTTGAAGGTGCCCATGAACGCCTCTACGTCAAATGGCGTGAGCGGGTTCATGCGCTTCCACCTCTGGACCGTGATCTCCTCGTTGTGGACCTCAATTGTGTTGTCATCGACGAGATGCTCCGTGCGCACGACGAGCGTGGCGTCGGGACCGTCCAAGATGGCCGCCGCGCCCTGCGCAGCGCCCATGGCCACCTCGAACTTGGTCTTGGGGTCGTCCATGTGGATTTTTGTGGTTTTTATGTATGTTCGAAACGAATTGTTTCGGCAGCAATCGTCAGCCCATCTTTAGTGCGCTGTGCATACGCGCTCTTAATCACGCCGTGCCTCTTGAGGAAATCGCGCGAGCGCGTGTAGCTGGCAAGGGCTTGAACGATATTCGGGTCGATCTCATGGTCGGACTCCGTCTCGTGCATGGCACACTCGACCGGGTGAAACGCCGCGTGGATGTCGGCCAGCGCGGCGCGCGCGCTGTCGTACATGACGGGCAGATGCTCCTCCTTGAGAGCATCCTGCGCCACGTCCACCATCTTTTCTATGTCCTCCGCCACTACGGCGAGCGCATGCCAGGAGACTGCACTCCGTGTCCATTCATGCGTCACAAAATTGATTTTCAAGGACAAGTCCGGGTACGGGGCATGATCTAGCCACTCCCCCAGCGTCACGGCGTTGGATACGGAACTGAGAACGTAGCCCGTCTGGAGCGAGTAAGTGCGCTCCTGCACCATCTGACTGCGGTCCTTTTGGCGAGAAACCACTTCCTTGACGATCATAAGCGCGGTGGCGTACTTGGCCTTGGGGTCGTCCATGTCGCGCCACGCCGGAAAAAAAAAGTCAACGCCGCCCACGGAAAAAAAAAAGTGCCGAGTGATGTCGCACCGAAAAAAAAAGTTGACCCACCGCTGACCACCCGAAATCGAATAACTGCACGTCGTGTCGGTTCGCCGATTTTTTATGTTCCTAACCGTCGCAGAAATATTTTTAGTTCAAAAAAATAATGGGATTTTCCGGAGTGGGGGAAATTTCCCGCGTGCCAGCCCTCCGTGCAGTTATTCATTTTTCGGGGGTGGGCATGGACCAACTTTTTTTTCGGGCATGACATCAGCCGCGGCGTGTCATTTTTTTTTTCGAAAACTTCTGGCGCGGCCAAAGGGCATGTCCATGGCGATTTTTCTCATCCATGGCCTGGGCCCGCCGCAGACGGTGCCCACGATCCAGCGCGTGTACCGCGACCAGACGGTGAACGACGCCATCCAAAGCGCCGTCGACGACAAGTTCGACCCGCCGTTCCGCCTTTAGCCGGTCTTCGCCGCGGACTTGACCGCGGGACCGGGCCATGTCAGCACAACGTGGTACCAGAGCGCCGTCCCGTCCTTTTGGGCTTCCATGCCGTACTCATCCCGGTGCTCCTCCTTGATCTCCGCGCGCACGCCGTCCATGATGGGCATGGTCATGATCTCGCCCATTAAACTGTGAATGTCGGCCTCGATGCTGCCGTCGCGGATATACCGCTCTTTCACCGTTTTCATGCTGTACGTGCGATCACTCACGAACAAATTAAAAAACGTACGCGCCTCCGCCGATAGAGACTCCTTACCCTCTAGGCACGCTTCCACGGCGGCTTGATACTTCTGTTCGGCCGCCCGCTTGGCTTTATCCGCCTCAATCACCCGGGCACGCGCCGCGCACGCAGCCGCGATGGACATGTTGGCGTTTGGTACGTTGTCTATTATTTTTTGCCTACCGCGTAACGACTGCGAAGAAGATCGTCCACTCGAGGAAGAGCTTGGAGACGCCCGACGCGCCGACGAAGTAAATCTCGTACTCCTTCCAGTTCGGGATCCACGTCGTGTAGCGCTCGATGAGCTGGATGGCCGGGAACACTAGGAAGCTGCCGAGGATGCCGTAGAAGAGCAGGCGCACGAAGAAGGGCACCTCGACGTCGCTGTCCTCGGACGCCGCGATGGTGCGGTAGAAGTAGCAGGCGGAGACCATCCAGAAGCCGGCGAAGCTGACAAAACCCGCGACCATGGGCACCCACTCGTTCTCGCCGCGGATGATCTCGAAGAGGTAGCCCTGGAACTGCATGGCGATGTTGACGGTGAGCGCCAGCGTGAACACGAGGTAGACGTCCGTGGCGCCGAAGAGCTGGACCAGGACCCAGGACATGGTCGACGCGGACACGCTGTACTCTAGCCAGCGCACGAGGTTGCGCTTGCGCAGGATCATGCCGATGTAGACGCCGTTGCGCATGTAGAGCAAGAGGGCCTGGATGCAGTGGAAGAGCGCCGTCACGCACGGGATGGCGACGTTGAGCCAGAACAGGTCGTAGTCCTGGAGGCGCTTCACCTGCAGGGGCTGCGTGGTGTTGGAGACCACGAGCGTCGTGCTGTAGAGCGTGCCCTGGAGCGCGTCGGCGTCGAGGCCCAGGTACACGGAGAACATGACGATGGCCGAGAGCACAAAGACCGCTGCCGCGCTCAGGTGCCAGTACATGAGCTCGTCGAACTGGGACTCTTCAGTCTGCGTTTCAAGCAGCGGGGCGCTGGCCACGGCCACGGCATGGCCCTCCGCCCGCGACGAGCGCTTGTTCATGCGGTCGCGGTTGCGCCCGCGATTACGCGCGGACCGCTGGGACAACATGGTGGGGTTTTGCGCGGGGCGGTTATCGTCTCTTAAGGCCAGTGCGCCACGGCGGTGTATATGTTTGGCGTGTGCTAATTCCACTGACTACCCCGAGGAAAACACCATAAAACAACGACCCCGGCATGGCCAACGCAGCCGAAGATGGCGGCGGCGACATGAGCGCGCGCGAGATGGCCCTGGGCGTCGCGGCCGGCCACCTGATGGACATGCTGAACGAGGAGCGCCGCCGCCGCCAAGCCGAGCCTGTGGCCATGACGTACACGGTATACATGCAGGGATGGGGCAAGTTCGTGTTTGCAACGTACGAGTGCGCGCGCGAGACCATCGAGAACTACATTAAGTCGAGTGAAGCGCAGTCACGCCACCTTCAAGATCCGTACCTGACGCCGCCCGATATCACCGAGCGTTTGGAGAAACTCACGCCGGACAGGAAGTGGTGGAACTCGGGCCATGCGCCCTACGATCAACCGTCCATCACGTACGAGAAGCGCGAGTTGGTGTATCAGCCCGTCACTGGGCGGTGTGTCACGGACTAATAGTATACGTGCGCCGACCGGATATTTGACCGGATCAAATCCCAAAACTATTAAATCGACCCCCGGATTCATTTCTCAAAATTCTCCATGTCGTACGCCGCGTACGCGACGCACTTGGCGACCAAGGCTACGGCCAAGGAGGCGGCGAAGGTGTACAGGCGCGAGCGCGTTGCGGAGATCAGGGCCATTACAGCGGAGGCGCGGGCTGTCGGGTTCACGGTGCCTGGCTTCATGTACTTCGGGAAAGACAGCGACAATTCCTTCACCATCCATGCCCCCGATGGCACGCGCCTCAGCACGGGCTGGTTCGGCGACCGCGAGGACGCCGTGCCCGAGTGGTGTATTTTCGCGAACCAGTCCGGCGTGCCGGAGCTCACCGAGGAGCAGCTGCGTTTCCTGACGTGGTCCGCGGACTGGCAAGTCCTGATCTGGCCCTACTGGCGCGGCAAAACGGAGCACGCCGACATCCACGCGCTCATCGCGCACATGAAGGCGCGCGACATGCCTACCATCGCCGCGCCGCGTGCCATGCCCACCGGGCTTGTTTGTCACATTTGCTGGGACCAGGAATAAAAAAAGGGCATAAATTCGTTCACACGCTCTTCCACAGCCGGACCATCTCCTCCGGTGGCAAGTACATGTCGCCCAGCGGCGCGTGGTCGAGGACGACGCACTTGGGCGTCACGCACGCCTGCACGATGCGCGCGGGGCTCTCGTCGGACCGCGGCGCGATCTCGTCCATGAGGCGCTCGCACTGCGCGGCGCGCTCGGCGTGGCGCAGGAGGAGAAAGGCGTCGCGCGCCTCCGACAGCAGCTTCTCCTTCTGCGCGCCCTTGGCCGCGGCCTTGGCCGTGTGGAACCAGAGGAGCGCCTCCAGCTCGGCGGCCATGGCCTTCATGCCCGCGTCCTGGGGCCGCAGCCGCTCGAGGCGCTTGGCGGTCCCCGCGGCCCAGCACAGGAGTCGTGCCACCGTGTTCCCCGCCAGGCCCTTGCTTTCCCACTGGTGAATGACCGCTACCTGGAGGCGCAGGATGCCCATGGCCATGAGCGTCTTGTGGGCCATCATGCCGCAGCTGGCGGCCTCGGCGGGCATGTAGGCGGCCGCCATGAGCTGGGGCCGCACGACCCAGAGCTGGAGCCGCACGGCGAGTTCCCAGTCCTTGGGCGTCGTTTCGGGGTCCGTGGCCGGTCGGAGCAGCAGCTGGGTGAGCATCTGCACGGCCATGACCAGCTCTGCGCGCACGCACGAGGTCTTGATGACGACGCCGTCCTCGCTCCAGCAGAACTCCAAGATGGGTTCATGCTCATGCTCATGCCCGTCGTCATCGTCGTCGCCGACAATACTACTGCGGTTCATGGACCACTCGCGCACCATGACCAGGAGCAAGTCGACGTACTCGCGCGCGACGGCCACCGTGGGCTCGGTGCTCTCGGTGAGGGCCCGCCGCGCTTCGTGGAGACGCGTGACGAAGTAGGCATTGGTCGTGGCCGCGCGCAGTGGCGACGGCTTCCAGGGCGAGTACCCGACGGGCTTGAGATCACATACCTTGAACATCCTTGCACACTGACTATCCGCAATGGCCTGTCTCCAAATGGCTCGTTTACACTCACGCACGTTGCTTCATAACAGCAGGACACAGGCGCCCAGGATGGCCCCGAAGAACACCTCGGGCGGCGCCCTCGCCGTGCGCGCCTCGCTCTTGGGCGGCTCGAGGACGATGCCGTTGAGGCAACTCTGCGTCGTCGCGTCGATGGTCCGCACCTCGTCGCGCGCTACCGTGCCGTCCATGAGCACGCCGTTGCACTCGCTGGAGTACAGGTCGCCCAGCAGGTTGACGTGGCCGAATTCGTGCAGGGCGATGGTGAGCGCAATGAACCCGCCCGGCCCAAAGGTCTTGACGTCCGTGTTGTACCGCTGGTCCCACTCGACGAGCACGCCCAGCGGCGCGTGGAGGAGCGTTACGGCGATGACGCCCGGGTTATCCGTGATGACAATGGTCCCAAAGGCCACGTAATTCGTGCCGTCGTAGGCGAGGTCCACGGTGGACACGGAGGTCGTCACGGCGCCGATGGTCGTGGGCCCGTAGTTTCTCCACGCGTCAATGGCCGCGATGATGTCGCTGAGAAACGACGCCGACGGAGGCTGGGCCACCACGGCGTTGAACACCGTACTCGAGCTGACGGTAATGTCCAGCGTGTAACAGCACCCGTCCGGCCCGTCGACGTTGACGCCGTGGAGGTTGGGCTTGGTATTTGGCGCGGGCGCAGCATCGAGCGACCTTGTGTAGTTCGCGAGCGACTCCGTGTAGTTGGCGAAGTGCACGACGTAGTACGTCTCGCCGTCGTGCCAGACGGAGTGCGAGATGCGCGTCGCGTTGGCAGGTAGCGTATACGTCTTGCCGTCCCCGCCCGGGTTGAACTGCGCGGGTGCGGTGAATACCGCGATGAGCACGCCCCCGCAGATGCCGAGGAGACACAGACAAAGCAACGCCGCGACAGCGTACTCGGACATCTCTAACACCCACAGACACGCGATCATCGTCAAATACGCGCGCCGAGCACTTTACATTTTGCACCGGCGAGGAAAAAAAACCCCTCTAGAACTGGTACTTTATGAGCGGCATGACGGGCGTCCCTTCCGGCTTGGCGCGCGTGATGACCGGCTTGCCGCGGTCCCCGCGCCGGAACTCGAAGTTGCCCAGCGCGTTGATGAGGTGGCGCTTGCGCTCCATGTTGCGGTCGTAGGTAATCTGCAGGTTGGGCCGCGTGGGCTGCAAGTTCTCGGCTAGTGAGAGCTCAATGACCACGAGCTCGAGGAACAACGTGCCCACATCCGCGTTGTCGGCGTCCAAGATGTCGCGCGGGTGCTCGATCTTGTTGAGGGAGGAGCGCACGAGGCCGCGGATGCGCTGGACGACGACGCCCATGGCGCCGAGGACGCGCGCGTCGTAGTCCTCGTAGGACAGTGGCCCTTGGTCCCCAGCCAGGCCCGCGATGATGTCCTGCGTGACCACGCGCCCATGGTGCCCCACGGGCACGTCCCTGCCGCCGATGCCCAGCATGAACGCGCGCGCCGTGGGCACGGGTACGACCGACGGCATGGCCGCATTGGCGTCCGTGTCGCCGTCGCCGCCACCACCGGTCGGAGACGCTGGCGGAAACGGCGCGGGCCGACTCGGCGTCTGCGCCTCGCGCTTCATGGCCTCGAACTCCGCGCGCAGCGCGTCCTGCTCGGACCGTGCTTGCTCGATCTGCTCCTGGATCTCGTCGTCGACGCGTCGCTGCGCTTCGAGCTCCGCGGACTGGCCCGTGAGCTGCATGGACTGCTCCTGGATGAGCTGCGCCTGCTGGGCCAGCTGGTCCTCGAGTTCCCTCACGCGGTCGGCTTGCGCGGTCCCCGCATCAGTTCCCATCCCGAGGAACTCGCGCTCGAGCGTGTTCTCCGCTGCGTCAATGACGCGCTGGGCATAGCTTTTGAAGATGTGTTTGGTCTGCTTGTTGAGACCAGCTGCGATGCGCCCGGCGACCAGGTATGCGCGCGAATTGAGGATCGCCTGGGCCCTACGCGCCTCCTCGCTCATGGCCATGGCCATGTCCGTCTGTACCCTCTCGCGGGTTTTTTCTTGCTAGTTCTGGCGCGGCGGGCGCTTTGTGCTTAAATCGCAAGGGTTGTTATTTAGTTCACTGCGGCTGACACCGCTTAAAATGGACGCCAAGTCGTGGCGCTTCCTGGACTATGACCGCATCAGTGTCATGCGGCGCGTGCACTTCCGCGGCGTGTGGCCGTCCATGTGCCGCCAGATGCTGGTCAAGCTCATGGCCTCCAAGGACCCGGAGTTCTCCTTTGGCGCCGACAGCAGCAAGGTCAAGCGCCCGAGCCCGCGCTTCAAGGAGATCCTGGAGCAGTTCTGGAAGCCGTTTGTCCTGGACTGCATGGACGAGCTCATGATCGTGGGGATCGTCGTGGTGAAGTTCAAGAAGGTCGGCGAGGGCGACCTGGTGCCCATCGTCATCTCGTCGGAGCACTTCGGGTCCATGTACGACGTCAAGATGCGCTACGACCCCATCGCCATGCACACTGCCTACGAAGTGTGGAAGAACTTTGGGCGCGATGGGCAGTACAGCACGCCCGTCGTCGACCGCAAGGCCATCGTGCTGCGCAACTTCGGGTGGGACCCCGCGGCCTCGGGCGAGTTCTACACGCACGCCTCGCGCGTCGAGCCGCTGGAGACGTACATGGCGCACCTGCTCCAGATGAGCTACATCGCCGAGTACAACCTGGCGCGGCCCTCGATCGTGACGGAGACGACGCTCAACGCGCCGCAGCGCTTCCGCGTGGAGGAGGGCGTTTATGTGGACCACGACGGCGACCGCCGGGATCCCGACAGCATGTACCGCCAGACCGTCGAGGACCCGCGCTACGTCGAGTTCGACGACGCGGTGAACGGCGGCACGCTCGCGCACCGGTGGAAGCCAAACGACCAGTACAAATTCGAGGCGCTGCCCACGCTGCTGAACAACGTGACGCCGCTGCCTCCGAACCACACGGTCTCGCAGATCCCGCAGCCTGCGCGCAACCCGCACTTCAAGGACGCCACGCACGACTACGAGGTCAAGGCCAGCGCCATCTACGGCATCCCGCGGTCCATCATCACGCAGGACACGGGCGTGCGCGCGGCCTCGAGCACGGACCTGGTCCACGAGGAGCTGCGGCACACCATCGCCTTCTGGAGCACGATCCTGTCCAAGATCTACACGAATGTGTACAACTACCTGTACATGAAGGACCACTGGAACATGAGCCTGGGCAAGACGCTCAGGCGCGGCGAGCCCATGTCCAAGGAAGAGCTCTTCGCGACTGTGGACCGCAAGGCGGAGGCCCGCGTGTCGATCCCGCTGCCGCCCATGATCCCGCTCGAGCAGATGCACGACATGTACGACCGCCGCCTCATGCCGTGGGACGAGTACTACAGCCTGGCGCGCCTGGCCACCGGAGCACCGCAGCGCCCGCCGCCGCCCGAGCCGCCCCGCATCACAGAGCAGGCGGACCAAACAGACCAAACGCGCAAACGGCCCGCGTCGTCAAGTGCGTCGTCATCGTCGTCGTCCGGCAGACCAGCGTCCAAGGCGCGGACAACAAAATGAATTGAAACATTGATTAAACGCCGACACCCGTGCCGTTGTACCGAAAGTCCCGGCGGAACTCCGTCTTGGTCTTCATCTTACCGCGGACCTGTTCCAGCTCTACCTCGAAGACGAGGCGCTCAATTTCAGAGTACTCGACCTCGATGGAATCGCCGTCGCTGTCCACCTGGGTCTCCAGGGCCTCGTCCGAGTCCCACTTCCACGACACGACGCGGCGCCCCATAGCGAACGGCTGGTCACCGAAGTTTTTCCATGGCTCGCCGCGTAGCCATGCGACCAAGGACGCCTTGACCGCACCGTCCATCTCGTCGGCGATTCTGTTGTTTTCGACACAGGGCACAACGTTCCTCACTAACGCGGCGCGCGTGGAGACGGTCGGGAAGTACACACGCGAGCATTGCTCTTGCCGGCCATACTGGTCGTACGTCTCGCCGTCCCTCTCCACGCAGTCGGCGCATTCGCACTTGGGACTTTCGTAATCTGGGTCGTCCTCCGATACGTACCTGACCAAGCGCATATCCGCGGTGTACTGGTAGACCACCCCGCCCATGTTGGCATAGCGGTCGAGCATGACGAGCATACCTAGGCGCTGGCGCTCGCCCGCGTCTACCTGCTGCTTCAGCGCGGTTACCTGCCGCTCCAAGTCGGCGATTGTGTCGCTATCGTCAGGAGTGGTCGAGTCGTCGTTCGTTCGCGCGCGCTTCAGCGGCGGCGACGGCGCGGCCATTTTTAGTTTTATCTAAACCTTGACAAATGTCTGGCTCTTATTAGCCACGATCTCCTTCCTTGTGCCGCCCAATTTGACCGAGTGCTCCATGACCTCGACGATCTTGCGTAGTGCCGAGAGTTGGACCACGCCCGTGCTCTTGACCATGAGGCACCGCGCCTGCTTGCCGACGACAAACGCCGAGTCCTGCGTGGTGTAGCCAGATTCCAGCGTCTCGTAGGCCAAGCGCTTGTTCTTCTCGTGCTGGGCTTGTGCCTTCTCTGTGCGCGACCTGTCGGCCATAACCGCATAAAAGGCGTCCAGCTGGTGCTGCACGCCGCTGTTGTCCTCGCGACCCGATGCCGACGCCGACGCGCGCTCGTAGCAGGTCCCGTGCGTGCGGTTGCGCTCGTCGCGCTTCTTCATGTGCACGCTCTCGACCTCGGTGCCCCCGTGCGATCGCGCGACAAACCCAAGAGGATCGCCTCCCGCGGGAGGGAAGCCATGCGACTTGCCCGTTCGGCGTCGCGCGCGCCGATTCGGTCCCTGTGGGGCCGGTCCTGGTGCAGGAATATTCCGATACATAATCATTTGTGGGGGCATCTGTTCCATGCCACCGCCTGCAAACATATCCTCGACGTCCTTCGAGGACGGCATTGACGCGAAAAAATTCTCGCGCATGGGAGGCCCTCCTTGCTGCATGTGTCTCGTCTGGTAGCTGTAGCTGTCCACGGCGTCGTAATCCGTCAGGCGCGGCGCATCAGGTTGCATGAGCCAAGGGACCATGTCGCCCTTGAGCACCGGTCGCCGCGGGGGCCCCTGCTGAGGCGGCGGCGGCGCGCTGGTGTGGTACACGGTATCGCTCGTCCCCGCCATGTGGTGCACGCGCCACTCGGGTAGCTGTTGCTGCTGCTGCTCTTGCTCCGGCTCGGGCTGTGGCTCCGGCTGTGGCTGTGGCTGCTGCTCCGGCTCCTCGCCCGGTTCGTCATCGTCAAAACCCGCCACGAAGGTCTTGATACACTCGCCGCGGACCCTGCACGCTGGACAGTCCGACTTCGTGGGCGGCTTGCACGCCTCGCAATAGCACATGTGCCCGCAGGCCACCATGACCGTGGCCACGGGCTCCTCCGTGCAGATGATGCACGTCGCGGGCATGTTCGTTGTTTTGTGGTGCTGGCTAGTGGGGCACACGTATGTATGGGAAAACAACTACACCAACGGAAACGCTACTTAAGCATTTGTAGCCACATCATGGCGCGCATGGGTTCGGGGACTTTCTTCTCTATCCGCGCACGGGCGCGCGGGGTCAGTAGTTTCCAGTACGCCTTCTCCCACGCCTGGAACTCCGCGTCCGCCTCGCCCATGTCGAACTCCCGCCCCTCCTGCGCGGCCACATGCTCCGCGGCCTTCTCCCAGTAGGCGCGCATGACCGCCTTGGACTGGATCAAGCGCTCAGCCACGGCGCGCGCCTCGGCCTCGTCCGCGAAGGTGAACACGGGTGAATCGCACGCCTTGCCGTGCCGCTCGTCCCCCACGGTAGGCCAGCGCTCATGAAGCCACGGCGATCGCTCGGGCGGCGTACACGTCTGCTTGTGCCGCGGCCAGTGCGCGGACTGGCATTTGACTGAGCAGTAATGCGCGACCTTGCACTTCTCGCAGACCATCATGGGGCCGGCGAGTGTGCCGCATGTGTCGCACCCGAAGGTCGCGCTGGCAGCCATGTTTTTTTGGGGTGTGTGTGTGCGCTTGGTGTCCTTGCGAAATGCGACGATCTATTGAAAAAAAAGACGGGCAAGGAAATCAAATCACACCACGACAAGCGGATCCACGACGGTCTCGCCGCGCTTAACTGCGCGCTCCGTCTCGACGCTGCCGTCAACGTACCAGCCCCCGTGCCCCGTGCGCTGCAGGTACTCGTTGATGTCGTCCTTGATCATGTCAAAGTCGTCGTCCAGGTGGTCCTGCCAGCTCTCCTCGTCCTTGAACCGGCACGGGAACGTGATCGTCTTCTCCTTGTCCGTCTCTGCGTGGCAGACCTCCACGCACAGGATCACGTCGTAGCCCGCCTCGGCCATCTTTTTGTGTGTGTGTGCGTGCGTGTTTGTTTTATGTGCCAAATGGGCTCACGCCACCTCCACGAAATTTCCGCTCTCGTCGGGCTTGGCCCGACGCAGTGTCTCGATGACGCCGTAGACGACCCAGCCTTGGTCCCCGTTCCACCGGAGATGCTTGTTAAAGTCGTACTTCAGCTCCGCGAAACCGTCGTCGGCGTGGGCTATCCAGTGTTTCTCGTCGTGAAACCGGAAAAATACCTCTTTGACTCCCTGCGTCCGCGAGTTTAAGTGCATGCACTCTCCAGCCAAGAGGACCATGTAACCGGCCTCGGCCATCTTTTGTTCCTAGTCCCCCCTCCGAAGACCACGCTGGAAAAATGAAACAGGTGTGCGCTGCTATAAGGACCTGCCGTCTACGTTAAACATTAAACGACCACTGTCCTTGTTTGGCGTGCGCCATGTCCTTTAGACTCGCGCGCCAGCCCAACTTGCAGGACGCGAAGAACGGCGTGCGCTTTGTTGATTCGCAGAATCGCAAGCGCCGTGCCTACCACACGCCGGCCATTGCGCGCGACCGCCGCGAACACCTCCAGAACGTGCGGGAATTCGAGACGGAGTGCCGCAAGTATGGCTTCAGCCTCAACGCGGCCCGCTTTGCGAATGGGTTCGAGAAGCGCACGGTCCTGGAGCATTTCAACCGCGCCGTGAATGCCCTGTACTTTTATGCCACGTATGTCGATCCGGCCAATGAGGCGGATTTGCGTCGGATGGTACAAGGCGTGATTGACGGCACGGGTAAGCCCCTGGAAGCGTTCCCGCTATACACGGAGCTCACGGCACTCGCAGGCGCCCCCCCGGAGGAGACCAGCGAGAGCGACGGCGGTGACACCAGCGAGAGCGACGGCGAGACCAGTTCCGAGGAACAGACCAGCGAGAGCGAGAGCGGAGACGACGACGGGAGCGCGCGTCTTCGGGCCGAGATGCTTGGCGTGGCACAGCGGGCATCGGTCCGTGCCAACGATGCGGCGAACGACGCACACGAATACGCTAAACAAGCCGACGTGCTCTCCGCGCAGGTCATCGATGCCGAACTCGCCGCCAATGTCCCGGAGGACAAGCTTGCTGGGCCGCGTATTAGCGCGTTATACGATCGCATCCGCAATTTTGCCAGACAGGCCCACAACGAAGCGGGGATTACCTATGATATTAATACCGACTTGGGGGACCTGAGGGACATCGAGGACATGGCGTTGCTGGGGGAATACGCGCAAAACGCCGAGGAGGCGGCGACGCGCGGCGTGCAAGCCAAGACGCGCGCGTTCGAACTGCTTGAACGGCTGCAAGGCATGACCGAGGAAGCCATGAAGAACGCCGCGAACCCGCAGGATATTGGCCCTGGGCCAGAAGAGGAAGCCGAGCGCGAGCGCAAGCTGAACGAGGCATTCCGCGCGCGCGATGCCCAACGGCGCGAAGAAGCCGAGCGCGCGTACCAAGAACGTCTGGAGCGCGAGCGTTTGGAGCGCGAGGAAGCCGAAGAAGCCGAAGAAGCCGAGGAAGCCGAGGAAGCCGAGGAGCAAGCACGTTTGGAGCGCGAGGAAGCCGAGGAGCAAGCACGGTTGGATGAGGACCTCTACCTGATCTCACTCAAGGAGTTGGGCCCGGGGGCCCTCACCTTGGCGGCACAGGCCGCGGCGCGCCGTGGAGCCCCACGCGAAGGCCCGCCCCTGGAACTCATGCTGGCCGGTTTGGACGCACAGGGCAAGGCGCGCTACTTGGATCCTTCCGTGCTCGCTCTTTGGCCAGGCCAGTTCGATGACACGCCCTGGCGCGCACTGGCGGCGTCGACGACAATCGTCTACCGGGAGAAGAAGCAGGCCATGCCGGTACCCAGCAACGGCGCTACGGTCGACTACATGATCGGTATGTTCTTGTCGTCGTACAAGTTCAGCTGGATGGCCAATGCCGTGTATGGGCACATCCTGCCGTCCATGGGCGTGCGCGCCACCCGGAGCCCTGCGCGACTGCGCCTCCAGCGCCTGGCCGTCATGGCGGCGCGCCGGGCGGCGTTCATGGCCCGCGCCCAGCCTGCTGTGGCGCGGCCGCTGCGCATGCTGGCGGCGGTGGCCGGGTCCCCCCCGCGGTACACGGACGACGGAACGTGGTACCCGCCGCTCTCAGACTACAAAAACCTCCGGCCCTGGAGTTATCCCGAACTGACGCGACCCAAGGTGCCCAAGCCGGAAGATGGCGTGTACGACCCGGTGTATGAAACCTTCTTTGATGGTCTGGCGGCCGGTGGCCCCGGTATGTTACGTGCGTTTGGCGTCGGTAATCTCAGCGATGCCAAGGCGCGCTTCGCCGAGAATACGCGGCCTCAAGATCTGGATGGCATCGCCAGCGCCCTAGGGTCGTTCATCGACTACGAGTCCAACACCACGCCGGACGCGATCATCGCCGCGCTTGACGGGCTCCTTAAAGCTGTGTATGACAGCGACGAGCTCGGCTTTGGCGCGCCGCTGCGCTTCGTCGAGATCATGATGCCGACGCTGCTGATCCAGGGCCTGGAGGGGATCAAGGGCAACACCACGCGCGGGCAGCCGTGGCCCATCGAGCACTTCGAAAAGCTGGACGTGGGCGCGCTGCGGAACTATGCCTATACCGACGAGGAGTTCCCGCGACTCCGCACATCGCAAGCGCAAATCGATGAGATGGCACTAATTACCGGCATGGGCTCGCGTCCGGCCGTTGAACCGCCCCGAGCGCCCGACGTCGGGCCACTCGCGACCTACTATGGCGACGGCAAGACGGACGAAGAGATACCGGCACTCGAGGCCGCCGCCGAAACTCCTCAGTTCGACCCGGGCGAGTTTTTGGATGCCTTTAGAGGGTCCGTCCTGAGTGTCAAGACCGACACCACGAACGGATGGCTCCCGCAGCCGTCCTATTACCGGATCCGCGCAACGGTGTCCATCCCATCCCTTTTCCGAGGAATGTTCATGACGGACACGCTCCTGGACGCCTTTGGAACGCTCATGTGCCGCAACAACGCCAGGTTCACCTACATCCCGACGGCCGCGGTGGACAACGTGCGCATCAAGCGTTTAAGGGATGCCAACTTCGCGTTCCCGCTCATGACCGACCTCAAGCACCAGCACGTATACGTGATGCCCATCAACGGCGCGTGGGCGCCGCAGGAATGGAAGGATGCGAACCGTCTCGTTTCCACGGGCGACCACTGGTCTCTTTTGGTCTTCCAAGTCATACTCCCGCGCGGCGGGCTCGGCACCGTGGCGCTCGTTCCGCGCTTTCACCACATGGACTCCGCGCCCGACGAGCCCAGCGCCGTGCGCAGCGTGCAGCGCCTCGCTGCCTTCTACGTCGCGCAGAAGCTCATTCCCGCGCTCGGCTTCCCCTACACGAATCAGCTCAGGGACAACCTGAACGCCGTCACAGACCCGGGTCGCTCCGAGGCGACCAAGCCCAGAAAAGAGAGCGTCGCCGTCTGGGAGCACCGCATAGGCGTCCAGGAACGGCTCAATGGCGCGTGCGGGCGCATCGTCTTGGGTCTCATGGACGTTGTAATCAACGGCATGAGCAAGATTGGCGCTCTCTACGCCAAGATGAATATGAGCGAGTACGGCAAGTTCAACAGCGATGCCGTATACGAGTGGATGAATCTGCTAGACTATCGCGCGAGTGGCCAAGGCTTGGACGCGCGTGCGCGCAATGGCGCCTTGGAATGGTTTGCAACCGCCTATGGCGTTGTCCCCGACCCCAAGCTCGCGGATCGCGTGGCGTTCCTCGTCAAGTTACAGCTGGCGCTGGAACAATTGGGCGCAGCGACCGCCACGATCACCGTTCCGGAGCCGGACGAGTTGTGGGAGGGCGTGGAAACAGACGAGAACCCGTGAAAAGTCGTGACCTATCTTTACTTTCTACAGATACACCTTGATCATAATGGGCCCCATCGTCGGCGTCAGCGGGAAGTAGCGCACGCTGTACCGGTACTGTGCGAGCTCGCTGACCATCTCGGGCGTCACGCGGTCCATGTCCTTGGCGAAGAGCGTGAGGGACTTCGCATCACGGTCCAGCGGCACCGCGCCGCGCACCAGGTCCTCGTACTCCGGAGTGGCCTCGACCTCGCGCGGCGGCGCCGTGGGCCAGTCCACGAGCGGGTGCTCGAGCGAGAGCATGTAGTCCATGTGCGCGAGCTGCTGGGGCGTGGGCCGCCATGTCAGGACCATGTCGAACTCGTTGCGCAGGAACTCGTCGAAGCGCACGCCGATGCGGCCCCGCGAGTCGACCAGGTGGAACTCGCCGTCCTTGGTCCAGATGCTGAGCGCGGACCGGTAAAAGTCGCTGGCGGCGGCGGGGCTCGTGGCGCGCGCCAGCGTGGGCTTGGCGGGGATCATGCGCGTCAGGCCGCGCGTCGCTGGGCCAAGTTCCCGCACGAGGTCCGCCCTTGCATCCTGCGCGCGCGCGCGTCTCCTGGCCTCGTCGGGGCCGTAGGTGTCCAGCAGGCCGCGCTGGAACGCCGTCGTGCTGTTGGTGCCCTCGAGGTTGAGGACTTGGTCGTCGTTGTACAGGACCGCCCACACGTGCACAATGTCGTTGGCCTTGGTGCTGTTGGGGTCCATGGACGGCGTCGTGACCATGCCCGTGACCATGCCTTCCTCGTACTGAGCGAGCCACGTGCCCATGGCGTGCGACCTCGCGGACCGGATCTTGGCCACGGCGAGCATGGTCAGCTGGATTTCCTTGGCCAGGTCCTCGCAGTCGCCCGCGCCCAGACGCCACCCAAACGGGACCATCATGCGCTCGCACAGGTTGCCGCGGAGGGTGACGTCGCTGACGTAGTCGCAGGTAATGGCCGTCATCATCACGGCGTTGCACGCAATCTCCACGGCGTCCGGCGCGTTGGCGGCTAGCCCCGCATAGAACTGGTCCTTGGTCGCATAGGGCGAGTTGTCCGCGTAGAAGAGCGCCGCCTCGACCAGCGCCTCCAGGAAGGCCTCGGGCATGGGGTCAATGTCGTGGCCGTAGCGGAAGAAGCCCCACGCGGGCATGCCCCCCGTGGCGCTGACGTACTCGGGGAGGAACTTGCCGCGCGCGGCCTCGTGTGCAAAATCCTGCTGGGCCAGGGCGTCGTAGCGCGCCTCGACCTCGCGCACGGCGTCGGCCATGGCGTCTTGGGCCAGGCGCAACTCGCGCGGCGCGCGCGGGAGTACGCCCGTGATGCGCAGGCGCGCGGCGACCGCGTGCTTGCGGCGGTCCCACTGGTCCACGACGTCGACAACGTCGCCCTCGACCATCTCCCCCTCGGCGTCGGACGCCAGCACGCAGCTGGCCAAGATGGACGTGCGCCGCCCGCCAGCCCGGACCACCGACACCGACACGGGCGCGCCGCGCGCGTTCACCTGCAGCGGCTCGTCCTCGCGCATGTACCGCCCCTGCGACACGCGGAGGTGGTACTTGGCCGCGGACGCGCCGGCGGGCGCCACCTCCAGGTCGCGGCCAAAGCGCGACTGCGGCATCCCGAAGGAGGCCACGGGGCGCGCCATCTTTGCCATGCGCGCGGTGTCCAGGCCCTATATAGATCTGGCCGCTTGCCGCGCGTCACTTTTCAAAAATGGCAGGGCCGCGCCGGAGCGCGCGCTTGGCCGCCCGGACCGCGGACAACAACGACGACGACGACGACGACGACGCCGTGGCCAACCGCGCGAAACTGAAGCGGGTGAGCGAGGTCATGCGCGAGAAGCGCTATTACAACAAGCACAAGTGCGCGATCTGGGTCGTCGCCGCGGGCATCGTCGTTGGCGCGTGCGCCACGGCCGCGACTTTAATAGCTGCACTGACCTATGTGGCGACTGGGGCGCGGCTGTGGTAACTACGAGCGGGCGCCATGGCCGGTCGCGGGGGCGACATGAGCGCCGAGCAGCAGATGATATACCACGCGTTGGATGCGTGGCGCGCGCAGCGCAGCAACCTTCTCACGCGTGACAGCACGGACTACGAGAAGCGCTCGCAATTCAATGAGGTCCTGGTGTACATGCGCGAGCTCGCTAGCGTCGGCGTGCCGGACGACCCCGCCGCCTGGGCCGAGTTTGATGCGCTCCTGAACGAAATCCGCGAACTCTGCGTCACCGAGCAAGAAACCAAGGATTTTGATGAGGCGCGGGACATGCTCGAGGAAATGTACGCGTCCGTAACCATGGACGAGATCGGCGACCGGTACGGCATGCGCGACGACTATGGCTACGGCGACGACGACGACTACGACTATGGCTACGGCGACGACCTTCGTTACGGTGATTACGGCGAGTTTTGAAAGCAGCAAATGTACACTATGTGGTTATATGGAGGATGTTGTCGTACCACATTCAACGACAAGGAGCGCTTTTTCGCCCATGGCCGCACCCGCGGGCGGCGCGGCGGGCATGAGCGACGAGCAACGGGACGTGTACAATGAATTGGACGCCTGGTACTGGCAGCGGCGCGGCATGAACGCGACGTTCACGCTCAAGGACGCGTGGCGGCCCCATTTCAACAAGTTGATGGCCTATATGAAGGAACTGGCGGCTCTTGGATTGCCAGACGCGCCTTGGGAGCGGGCCGCGTTCGATGCACTTTTTACCAAGATCATGACGCAGTTCCGCAACAGCACGGAGCGCAACGAGTTTTCCAGAGCCTGGGCGGACTTGGCGGAAGAGGAATACAGCGAATCGCACATGACAAACAGCGGCGTCCGTTATGGTGATTACGGCGAGTTTTGAAAGCAGCAAATGTACACTATGCGGTTATATGGATAGCTGACCGTGCCACATTTCAAAAAAAAGAAAACAAACAAACAACGATGGCGGGCGTGGAACGGTGGGCGGTCGATGAGCTCTACAACATTGGCGTTTCTAACCGCGAGGCCGTGCTGGCAGCGAACCCGGAACTAGTGCGACTACTGCGCGCACATCCAGGTATATCTCGCGGTAATACTTTCTACTTTAGGAACGTGGGCGCTAAACAGCTGCACGGCAACATGACTTTTCCGCAGTTCATATGCGCATTGTACCGTTTGGCCCAGATGGAGCCGCACTTTGGCCTCACCGAACAACCCGGCCCGCTGTTGGACCTCGTCGAGTCGCCGGGGTACGAAGCGCCGCCACTGCGACTCAATGAGCTCGAATGCGGCTGGGCAGAGGATGTCTTGCAATGGATAGATCGCAAAGTCTTACTGGGGCTATCACGTTTTTCGGACCTGGGGGCCCAGCCGGACCATGGTCAAGGTCAGGTCTACGGCGCGCAATGGACCCAAAACCCTGCGAAATGGTCAAGCCCAGACTCGTCTCTGTATGGGAAACGGTGCGATTTCATTCCCCCGTTTCTCTTCGCGCTCATGCAGAATACGGGAGGTAGTTACCCTTCGAACTACGAATTCCGCGGATCGATATATAGGGGCGAGGGCGAGCAGTTAGCAATGCCCCAAGATGCCGAGGAGTACATCACGAAGCTGCTGGAAGATGGCCTCAACCCAGCCTTGGAGATGGTTTCCGTGTACGATGGGCGAGGCGCACCAGACACCCCGGTGGTCTGGTCGTTCTTCCATCCCGCGTTCGAACGGTATCACACGCAGTTGCGGGGATACATTGGGGGTAGCGCCGCATGGGACAATTTCAACGCCGTCATGGTCGGAGACAAGGCTAAAGGGTACCGGCCATGGGTCCGGGCTGCCAACACAAACGGCGCGTTGCGGCGCCACTACATTCACATGTTCGAGAAGCTGGACGCCGAGAACAAGACAGGTCAAAGGCGGTATCAGCTAACCAAGCGCATCGTGGACGAGCTGGTGCCCGTGTGGAAACAGATGGAACGCGAGACGGCGCAGCGTTCCGTGGTCATGGGGATCCGCGAAGACACGGCCAAAGACGTCGAGGAACTCGACCCGGAGCGGCAGATCGACCGCTACTATTTGTCTGACCTGCCCGAGCCGCTCATGGCCGACATTTTCCGGTACATGAAGCCGTCTAACGGGGACGAAAACGACCAAGACGGCGACGACCGGAGTGCCAAGCGATCGCGCGCCGATGCGGCCTTAAAAGCGGTCCTGGTCCACCACGGGGGTGACGTTCGCGCGGCATTTGCTTCTCTAACTGTGAAACGCGGCTAGGAAATGCAAGTCTGTATATATATAGACAACCTCAGGCAGGGCCACTCAGACAGACTTGGCATGTCCTCCAAGACAGAAAGAATCCCCGAGCTGGCACACCGTGGCGTGCTAAACCGCGAGCACGTCTTTGGCAAAAGCAAAAAACTCCGAAAGCTGCTCTATGGCAGTATCGAGGATGTGACCTCTGACACCTTCTATCTCCGCCACGCTGGTGTTGAGGAGTTCCACGGCGACATGACGTTCCCCGAGCTCGTACGGACGCTGTACCGCTTCGCACAGCTCGAGCCGCACTTTAGCGGAAATCGAGACATTATTCGGCAGCTCCTCGTGAAGGTCCAGGCCCCGGACTTTGAGCCGCCGCCTGCCCAGCTCCTCTCGCTGGAGCGCGGGTGGGCCGAGAACACCTTGGAATGGATCGACTTCGACTCGATCTGGCGCTTGTCGTGGTACCTGACCAGCCTGCACGACGAACATCCCGATATCCGACGCGGCATCTACTTTGTGCAACAGGTTGCCAACCCCGCGCTGCCCGCGTCTCCGGACGCGTCTATCTACCGCAATCGCATCGACTTTATCCCGCCGTTTCTGGCGGCGATCATGTCGCCTGTGCCCGCGACCGCCCGGTGGAGAAGGGGCAGACGCGAAATCGGGGCGCGATTCTTCAGGGGCAAGACGGAACTGACCAAGCGCGAGGACGCCGAGAAGTACGTCATTGAGCTCCTGGACTGGGGCCACAATCCCGCCTTGGAAATGGTCAGTTTCTACACCCTTCCCGATTCTGAGCGCGTCCAAACCACGTCGTTCTTTGGCAGACAGTTTTACGAGTTCCACCAAATGCTGTTTGGATATGCGGGCGACGACGACCAGTGGGACCATTTCTACTCGGTCATGGTGCGCGATCCCGTCACGGGGTACCGCAAGTGGGTGCGCGCGGCGGAGACCAACGGCGAGCTGCGCCGCTACTACATCCACCTGTTCCAGCGACTCCATCGCGCGCAAGGCGGCGGCTTGGCGGGGTTCAAGGCCACGAAACGCATCGTCGACGAGCTCGTGCCTATCTGGAAGGACATGGAGCGCGAGACGGGGCGCCGCGCGGGTCTCATGGGCGTCCGCGAGCAGGTCGGCGCCGACGTGGCGGAGCGCGATCCGATGCGCACGACCGACCGTTACTACCTCTCTGACGTGCCCATGCCGCTCATGAGCGAGATCCTCCGTTATTCGGCGGACCTGGAGCCCGGTGCCGGCGGCGGCTCCGGCGGCGGGGGCGACGACGACGAGAGTGCCAAACGATCGCGCGCAGAGGCCGCGTTGAAAGCGGTGTTGAGCGGGCACAGGGGTGATGTCCACGCCGCTGCACGGTTCCTTTTGGGCGCATGAAACAAAGCACGAGCGCGCCTTATAATACACTTGTACTCGCACACACACATAAAAAGGCCCGGCCATGTCCGCCGCCGCGCTGGCCCTGCTGGTCTATGTGATTTGGAACGCCGTCGTTGCGGGCCTCCTGTCCTTCGCCTCGGCGAGCATTGGCACCATGCCGTCGTCTCTCGCCCTACACGTCTTTGCGCTGTGGGGGCCGCTGGTCCTGGTCACCATTATCTTCCTGTGCCTGTGGCTCGACTACCCCGAAGGACAGAGCAACCGCCTGGCGTGGATCCTGGTTCCACACGCGGGATCCGCCTTTGGCGAGCTGCTCATCGCCGTGCTGTACCTCTACATCGCGCCAGATGCCGCGCGCGCCCCGCTGCCCACGCTGGTACTCGCGTTCTTCGCGATCACGGCGTCCTACTACGCCTACGGCGCGCTTTCGTGTGTGACGCGCGACGCGTTCCACACGGTGGACATGAAAGTCCGGCTCCCGCGCAGCACGCCGCTGGGCACGCGGAGAGTTTAGGAAAAATAAAGACGACCAGATTTGTTTTTAATGCTGTCTACGGCATGCCATAGCCTCCGATCCTAAACGTGGCCGTCCCCGTCATCTCGGCACCACCACCACCGCCGCCTCCGCCATTACCGCCGTTCCCCTCGGGTTGCAGCGCCTCGAGGCGCGCGGCTTCCTTCTGCAGGCTGACCAGGTGCTGGCTGAGCTTGACGTATAGACCGTGGTTGGGAATGTCGGGGACGATCTTGGCTTGGGGGTTACCCGCGTCTCGCTTCCACAGCGCCCCGCGGCGCATCTCGTTCAGTGTGGCTTTCACGTAGTCGATCTCGTCGTAGACGGCCGACAGCGGGTCCTTCGCGTGCTCGCACGTAAAGTGCCGCCGGACTTCCTTGACGCCCACCTCCTTCCAGCCCAGCTTGGCGCTCTTGGGGTGCTCGTTTGACTTGCGGATCACGCGGTTGGCCTGGTTGGCAATGAGCGTGTACCGCATCTTATCCTTCATGGTCCGCCTGTGCGTGCGCGCGATCTGGTACACTTTGCGGATGCCCGCGGACGCGCCAGGGACCTTGTCGTCCTCCATGTCGCACAGCTGGCACCGGCCCTTGTCGCGGCCATCTCGCTTCCGCTGCCGGTCCTGGCGCGTGACGTAGGGCAGCGTGGCGGGCTCCCACAACGGGTCTGCCGGAATGGCGTCCGCATCGACCTCAGAATCAGACATGGGCGTCGCGTTTAGGTGTGTGTAGTTGCAGTATGGGTTTATAGTCACACACTCCACAAAAAACACGCGCGCGCGGGGTTTTTCTTTTCGTGTCAGCCCACCGGCTGCACCACGTAGTCGCGGAGCCACAGAGGCACGGGCGGCGGCGGCGGGGCCTCGCACGGGCACTGGTAGCGCTCGAAGAACCCCGGGCGCTTCAGATTCCACTTGCTGGCGCTCGCGCAGTCCTTGCACACAATGTGCTCCTTATGGGCCACTTTGCAAGAGAACTTGGCGTATTCGTCGGTGATGGCATACTCATGGCACAGCGAGCACTTGCGGCCCATGACCGAAAAAAATAAATTAAATTTTGAGGGTCGGCAAAGAAGGTCAAAATTTTGGCCCAATACGGGACTCACATTTTGTTCTTGGGGTCCGACAGTCTAACCCGAAAAAATGGCCGACGATGACGCCATCCTGAGCAAGGCCGAGGCCATCAGGGCGCAGCGCCAAAAGGCCGAAGGAGATGCCGAACTTGCGTTTTGCCAGGAGTTCTTCGACGCGATCGGCGCGAAACTGAGCGGGGACAAGGACTACGAGGTGGGCAAGGTCGTGCGCGTGCCAGAGGTCGAGGACAGCAGCTGGGAACGCCTCGATGTGCTGCGCCACTCCCCGCCCGCTGAGCGCTACGTCTGCCGCATGCGCGTGCCCGCGGGAAATTCCAGCAACCTCAACGTCATGCTCGCCTTTGGGCGCCGCGACGACACCTGCGAGACCGACGAGTGGCTGGTGCTCAAGCATGAGGTCGACGTCGACGCGCCCATTGGCGGAAAAGCGCCGGAGAAGCCGCGTTTGCACGCAAGCATGCGCGATCAGGATCACCTGGCCGAGGTCTACGAGAACCAGCAGTCGTTCGCGCCGCGGCAGATCATGTTCTTGGACTTGCTCGAGCCGGCGCATTTCCGCGGGTACATCGGCGCCTACATGGCCGAAGAGATTGTTGACGAAGTGTGGGAAGAGACCAAGGGTAAGCTCAGGCCGGGCGAGGCACAGACGGTGAAGCGCGAGGTGAGGGTTGTGTATTCGCTCGGACCCAACTAACCACGCTTGGCCTTTTTCTTGTGGGGACGGGCGCGGCGTGTTCTCCGGCGGCGCCCGCGCGGTCGGTCGTCGTCGTCGTCGTCGTCGTCGCTGTCTTCGCTCTCCTCGTCGCTCTCGTCGTCATCGTCGCCAAAATCCACGACTTTAAACATAAAACCACAGCACATTTGGCAGCAACACGTCGCGATCATGCCCGCGACAAAGGCCAGCACGAAAGGCCCGAGCATGACGAGGACATTGACCGAACTCAGCACGCTCAGGATCGTCGTCGTGGGGTCCATGGCCGGCCCCCTTCACTAATCACCGATCACTGACGAATGATGTTGTGCCAGCGCACCAAGCCGAACTCGGGGGGCGTGTGTTTCCAAGTCTTTGACGCGTGCTTGGACGCGCGGTCAAAAGTGCGCCCGATTTCCACGACGGCGCGCGGGATGTCGGTCATTCCCAGGCTTTGGCAACCGCGGTCGAGCGCGAAGCTGAGGACGTTCCCAAAGGTCCCGGAGCCCGTGGCGTTTTCAAAGAGGTAGGCCACCACATACTCCGCGCGGTCGTGCATGGCCCCGTCGCGATGCGGGTACGACGCGAAGCCGTTGACGAGATTGAATCCGCGCGCCACGGCCCCGCGGCCGTCCTTGTCCTCCTTGTCGTACACCGTCACGCGGTCGCCAGCGCGGATGTCCTGGAGGAGGAGCATGGCGTAGTAGTCCGCGCCGTCAGCGGCCCCGAGCACAAAGCGGCACCCGGCATGGAAGTGGTGCAAAATCGCCGGCTTGTAGAACGTATCAAAGCGCTCCTTGGTGCATTCTTCCTGCTGCCCCGTGATCATGACCACGTCCGAAGTCGCCGTCGCCTCGGCCATTTTTTTTTCGTCTGGTGACCAGCAAAAAATGGCCGGAGCGAGCGGGGACTCTGGCACAGAACGCGCTGGGAAATACATGCGCAAGGAATTTTTCTGGTCTCTTGCCTCGCGATTGACACCCGTCAACGAAGACTACGACCAGTTCGTTCTGCGCGAGGATGTCCCGGGCAAGTTCCGTCTCTCCATCGAAATGACCGGCATCTTCTCCGGTGAGCGGCCGTGGCACATTATTGCGTCGCAGAAGAAAGCCATGTATTGGCGTGCGTACCGGGACCCCGAGATCTGGTACTGGATCGAACACGAGACCGAGAAGAACACGTTCCAGCAAGACCAGGCGCGCGCGCGCGAACTGGTCCCTGTGTTCATGGACTACATGCGCCAGACGGACGATCCGCCCATGACGGGCCCAGTTGTGTTTCGGTATGAGTAACCGATAAAAACCGTTGGTTATTTTTTGTGTATACATTTTGTGTTCGAGTTCCTTCCTGCCCTGTCCCTTCTTAGCGCGCCTCGTCGTAGGGGTTGGACACGGGTTTCATGGCCGCGGCCGCGGCCTGGCGCGAGTGGCGGCGCGCGCCGACGACCATCTTGCTCCGGGCCGCGCTCGGAGACGCTGACCAGCTGGAGTGCACCGAGTCCTGGACGCTCATGCGCGACATGGACTGGGTCAGGGCGTCGAAGCCGGCGTCCTTGGCGGGGCGCGAGCGGGTGTCGGTGCGGGTGCTCGAGCTCACGCGGGCGCGCGCGGGTACCAGGGGCGCGCTGGCCTCGGCGTCTGTCCGCCTGCCGCCGCGCGCGTTCCTGAGGAGCCGCTTGAGCTCGCCCATCTTGGCCTCGCTGGTCCAGCTCGCCACGTCGTCCTCCGATGCCGTGTGCGGGTCGTCCTCGTTCATGAACGCCTTGAGTTCGGCCAGCTTGGCCTCGCTGCTCCAGTTGTCCGCTTGCTCGTCATCCTGGTCCTCGTCGTCGTCGCTCTCCAAGCCGGCCGACGCGGACGCTGCCGCCGCCGCGCCCGCGGTCTCGCGCGTCAGGGCGCTGTCCTCGTCCTCGTCGTCGTCGTCAAGGGCCACGGCTGCGCGGGCGTTGTTCTTGGGCGCCGCCAGTGCCTCCGCGAACGACATCTCGCCCATGGCGTCCTCGCTGTCGGACGACGACGACGACGACGAGCTCTCACTGTCGGTGTCGGTGTCACTGCCGTAGTGCGCCTCGCCAAAGGTGCCGTACGGCGCTGGCATGATGACAGTTTCGCTTTTACAACTCGCCCTTGCCCGGAGCAATATAGTCCACCATTTCTGTTCCCGCGGGTGCCCACCCGTTTAGACGCTCAATGGCGCGCAGTGTTCGGGGCACGGTGGCACCCTCCTCGACGACGCACTCGCGGCTGTGGCCCATGGTGTAGCACACGCGCATGGACGACGGCAGGCGCCTCTTGAGCCACACCCCGTCGACGCGGTCGTACGCGTCGCCCATGGTGCTCGTGTCGTTCTTGGCGATGTGCGCGTGGCTCCAGCACCGCCCCCCGCGCACACAGCACAGGCACGGGAGGCTCAGCGCCGTGTCCTGCGTCGTGCACCACGCCCCGTGCGTCTCGGCCATCTCGCGCGTGTTCTTCTCGAGGCGGCTGCCCGCGTGGATATGCTCGGGGTCGTGCATGTCCTGGGGCACGCAAGCCAGCCACGCGTGCCGTACGGGTGCCTCGACGGCCTGCCACGCGCTCGCCGCCCACATGCCCAGAAAAAGCACGGCCAGGGCGAGGAGGGCCACCAGGGCGATGCGCCCCGCCACGCGGATGACGCGCTGCGGACTCCCAAAGGCGCGCAGACGCCTGTGACTCCCTATTTTGCCCTCGCTAGATAAGACGTCGCAGAGAGCCTCCTTGGTCTCGTACAATCCCACGCACGCCTGGTCCACGGCCGCCTTGACGCGCGATGGCAGAAACCCCATCGTCGGGCCAAGAGTCGTGTTCTATCTGCCGCGCGGCGCTCGAACCGAAACAGGACGCGGTCACGCTGAACGGGAGCTGCGGCCACCGCGTCCACCTCGTGTGCTACGAGACGCGCAAGGCCGGCGGCGCGCTCGGATGCTGCGGCACGGGCTCCGCGGTCCTCGGGGAAGTCATGCGCGCGCACCTCTTCGACCCGCTGGAAACGGGGCCCAGGAAGGGCGCGGGCGCCGCGGCGCGCCAGGCGGTGGCAGCGGCCGCGTCGCAGTCGTGGACCGAGCGCATCCGCGCTGTGTCGCGCGCGCTGGACACCAGCGTCGAGAGCGGGCCGCTCATGGGCCTGCGCGCGCGCGAGAGCGTGCGGGTCCTGCTCTCGCGCGGCTTCGACGCCGAGGCGCTCGTGCGCGCGGACAACAACCGGCGCCAGCTCCTCCCGCTCCTCGCCCAGTACAGCGTCGCGGATCTGCGCAAGCTGGGCTTCACGTGGCGCGCGCTGGTCGGTGCCGGCCTGACCGCCGAGACGTGGGACCGGCGCGCCATGCCCATCCCCGATCTCGTCCAGCACATGCAGCTCGACGCCGCGCTGGTCCTGGAGACACTGTGCACGGGGCCCGAGGACCTGCCCAGCGTGCGGCTCGACCCCGCCGAGTGGCGAGAGCTGTGCGGGACAGCAACGACGCCCGCGCAGTTCTTCCTGCAGAGCGGCATGCCGGGGACGAGCCTGCGGCAATTCGGCTTCTCCATGCAGGCGTGGGCACAAGTGATGGGCCTTCAGCGGCCCATCGCAGACTTCAAGTTGAGTCCGCTCGGGACCCAGGCGTTCCTCGAGGCCGCGGCGACTGCGGACGACAGTAGCGCCGAGGCGGAGTTCAAGTTCTATTTCCCGCAGGACAAGCTGGTCCTTCCCCAGGACGACCGCGACGGCGTGAACGACGACGACAACGAGGATGACCGCGGCGCCCGTGGAAGAACTGGTGTGGGTCGTGGACGCGCCCGACCCCGACCAGCTCGACTGGGCGCGGGAGCTGCGCATGTCCGACGAGGTGCGGGTGGCCGCGGGCCTCGTGGCCGCGGCGGTGCTCGTGCTCACCCTGTGGTGGGCGAAGCGAAACCTCGGAAAGACGCAAAAGGTCGCCTGAACCTGGTCAAGCTGGACTTGCCGCTGTGAGGATGTATATGAAAACGACACCGGACAATACACAACAACGTGCCAAACTTATATTCGTGGCCGTTACGCCCTTTGGTTAAAAGGGGACCCATGCCACGTTTCCAGTGGATCCCCCTCGTGCTGGCGTGCGCCGTGGCTACGGCCATGGGTGAGGCGTGCTGCAAAACATGCACCGTGGGCGACCAGCTTGAGACGGACTGCACCATGGTGGGCACCGCGGCCGAGTGCGCGGCGCACGTGGACCAGCCGTGCACGCTCGACGGCGTCAACGCCGGCGCCTTCAGCTTCGCCAGGTGGTCGCCCGGCCTCTCGGAGTGCTCGCCCGCCGCCTGTGCTGAGTCCGAGGCCATCGTCATGGCGCTGGCGGCGGACTACGAGGGCACGTGCGCGCTGGATGTCGACGGCGACGCCGTCTTCTTTGGGGCGTCGGACGTGTGCTTGGAGAACGTCACGCTCGTGGACTGCGCGCTCAAGGAGGAGAACCCGCTGCAGGTCATGTGGTCCAGCTCCCTGTGCGCGGCGCTCGAGACCACGTGGAACACGACCAACGGCACGTGCTGCGGGTTCACGGGCTTCGACGACGCCGCCGCGGTGGCCAGTGCCGCCAACGCCAGCGCCTGCGACGGCCTCCTGCAGAACGCCGTCACCGACGGGACGTGCCCGCAGTGCCGTGTGGACGACGACTGTAACGGCACAAGGCCGCGCACAACGTGCGAGAGCGCCGTCTGCGACATTGACACGCTCCAGTGCCGCTGCGTGCGCGAGAAGACCGCCGCGCTCGAGGAGACGCTGACCGTGACCTACATCCTCCTGGGCCTCGCCGCGGGCGCGGTCCTGGTCATCTTCGCCATCCTGATCACCAAGGGGCCCGCGAGCCCCCGCCAGACGCGCGTGATCAGTGTGAGCACCGAGGAGCCCAACCAAAAGAACTTCGTGGTCACCAACGCCGCATTCACGAACAAGCGTGCGTCGTCCAGGCTGCGCACGGGACAGAGGCGGCTCAGACGCGCGGACGTCTAGGCGAACATGCCCATGACCACCACGGACTGGGTCATGCTCAGCTTGCTCTTGAGCGTGGTGGGATATGTGGGAGCCGCATTTCTGTTTTACAGAAAGGTGTACACCGCGCCCGTGGTCACCAAGCGGGCCAAGTGAATAAGATATACCAAAATCGCCCCAGTGCGACTGACGAAAAAAAATAACACCCCTTTCTTTTTCTCTCTTGTACTCTCTCTACACCTGGCCGAACAAGAAGGCCCGGGCCGCGTAGACGTCGCCGCGAAAACGTACTAGAGCAGCGCGCGCTTCCGCGTCCGTGCTCAGTTTGCCCACGCGCGCGGGCTTGATGGTCCCGCCGGACAGGTTGAATTCCATGTCGATCAAACCCCAGATATACAGGGCCTCTTCGTAGCTTTCTGCACTCAGTGTAGTCTCATTAAATGACATCCGCGTCAGATCCAGTGTTGTCAGTTCGCCTGCGACGGGGTCCGCAAAGGATATGCCGGCATCTGCGAGGATGCGCAGGTAGGCAATAAGGCTCTCTTTCGAAAGTCCCCACTCGTGGCCGCCGGAGAAAACCACGTCTAAGATCCAGTTCATCAGGGCCCGTGACATCTGGGATTGTTGTTTCACCGGGTCCACGCGCATGAACTCGGTCAGGTTTCCGCCGAGGATCCATTCATCCAAAGCCTCGGCGGTCTCCTCGCGCGCCTGGTAATCCGATCGTTTTGTGCGATGTACCCAGATGTCGCGCCAGAGATCGCCCAGCGTGTGATCGGGCGCTGGGCCCAGCAGTGCCATGGCGGGTTAAAAGTTCCCTGTTCAATAGATAAACAGGCACCGCGTTCAAATAGTCCAGTTACCCCGAACCATGGCCACGATGATGCGGCACATGTCCATGGGCAGCGCACGCGTCCGGATCTCGCGCTTCTTTGTTTTCGGGTCCGCCCTTTTGTCAATCGTAAACAGGACGGAGAGTGCGAGATTCCGGTTGCCCGCGTTCCAATAGAAACAGTCCTTGGGCACGGTCAGATAGCGCGCGCCTTGATAGCTGGCAAAGGGCGTGGGAAAATCTGGGTGGACAGTGGGACGCATGGGTGTCATGTCCAAGAAATCGCGCATATTTGCCGCGCGCTGCGGGTAAAGATACTGCGTCATGCCGGGGTTGATGACGCGCCCCTCGCGGTAATTCTTGTGGTAGTCAAACATCTTAAAATTCTTGAATCCTTTGACGGTATACGAGCCGTTGCTGACGCCTAACCTGCGGTGCTCAAGCGGTTTGACCCGCACTGCCTCGTCGGCGCCAATGAAGTGCCATTTGATGCAAACGACGGGCAATTTCCGCCTGCGTTTCTCGAAGTCGTTTAAGAGCGGGACATAAATCCTTTTAGTAAGCGTCTGCAACTTGCCGATCGCACTGATCAGGCGCTTGCGCGCCGCCGTTCGACGCTGGCTCAGTTTCGCCGAAAAGGCCTTTAGCTGGGTTTTGCGGCCCCAGCTCGTTTGGAACAGATCGTTCCACTCGGTGCGAGCCCCGTGTTTAGCATACAGTGGATACGCTTTCTTGCATACCGGGCTGATCTCGGCCCAAGTCTCGTATTCCGCCAGCGCCTGGGCGTACTCGGCCTCGGCCGTTTGGTAGGCCCGCGCCAGGGCCATGCGGAGTGGGAACTTTTTCTGTCTACACAAAAATACGGTGTGGGCGTAGGTATCGACCGTGCATGTTTTTAGTACGCTTTCTTGTGGGTCATCGGGATAATCGCCCTGTTCCTGTTCTTGACGTAATCGCGGCACAGGCACACCATGAGCGTGAACGCCGTGCCCAGGATGCTCCAGACCACGACGAGGAAGAAGGCCATGCTCCCGCCGAAGAACGTGTGCAGGATCCCGACGCCCAGGTCGTCGCTCGTCTTGCGCAAGGCTACGTCGCTGGGACTCACGCGGCTCAGGTCGTCGCGTTCCTTGCAGTAGCCCAGGCCATGGCCGTCCGAGAGCTTGATCTGGCCGAGACCGCAGTGGTCCCGGACGTACGCGGCATGGACGTCGCGCTCTTTCTTGGCGAATTCATAGTGTGTATTAAAGCGCATCACTGCCGTGATCACGACGACGCATATGGACGCAATGACGGCGAACCACGCCAGGCACGCGCGCGGCTGCATGGCCTCGATCTTGCGGTATGGTAGTGTTACATGACCGGCGCTCATGGGGCAGCGAAGGCGGCCCTCAGCCCGCATGGTTCGCCGAGTGCCCGTTGTTGAGCACGAGCATCGTGTCCTCCGTGAGCTCGACGGCGTCGATGCGGAGGTCCATTGGGTCCAAATGGCGCTCGCTCAGGTTCCTGAGCACCAGGCGCTGCGCCCCGTCGTAGTCCTGCGCGATCACCACGGCAATGCCCGGCTCGCCGTCCGCGTCGGACTGGAAGCCGTGCGCGTAGAACAGGTGCAGGCCCGTGCGCGAGCCGGGGAGCTGGAAGACGCTCTGGCCGTACCCCACGGAGTGCACGCCCTCGGAGCTCAGCGTCAGCTTCTCCGCCCAGATGCCGCCCGCGGCCACGGCGGCGTCGCCCGTGTTGGTGAAGGCCACCACCTTGGCGCGGGCCTCGTCGAGATCGCGCGCGCCCACAATGGCGAGCACGTCCCACGGCGTGTCCCAGAGCACCTGCACCTGGTAGAAGCCGAGCTCGCCCGCGGTCTTGACCCTGCGCGCGGGCTTCTCTTCCTTGGTCGCCGCCACGCGATCCGACGCCGTGCGCTTGTTGGTCTTGGCCGCGGTCGAGCGCTTGGGCTTGGCCACAACAGGCTCCGGCGCCGTCGCGTCCGCACAATCCGCCATCCCGGCGTCGCTCTTGCTCGCTGGTGCCATACTTTTTTTGTTGTTGTTTGTTGCCGATGGACGGTCCGTCTTCGGCGCACCCTGCCGCGCACCTTGGGTTTTGCCACCCGCCGCCGCCTGCGCCCAAAGTTACGATTTGGGAACTCCCCGTTTCGGTGCTTGATTTGTCACCCGACCAGATTGCAAAAGTGCTCGCGGCGGACGCGAAGAAGCCCATCCCATCCCCGCTGCGCGAATGCCTGGACTCGTTGCGAAGGCCTCCCCCCTCCAGGTCGCCATCGCCATAGCGGGCGACGGCACCGAGAGCGACGCCAACAAACTGAAGAAGATCACCAGCAACAACGTCATCGCGTCGTACTTCCTCGTGTCCAAGCATGGCAAGCCCGTGGCCATCGACCTCGAGGGGTGCGCACGGCGCTCGAGGCGCACGCTGGCCATGCACTACGGCGCGCGCATGTCCAAGGCGCTGACGCTCAGCCTGTCCCAGCACGACCCCTCGTTCCGCCCCACGATCTCCATATCGTCCACGGGCAAGGTCACGCACTCGGGAGACCAGTCCATGGAGCACGCGCGCCTGGCCGCGCATACGGCCGCCCTGCACCTCAGCCGCGTCACGGGCGTGCAGCTGGTCGTGTCCCGCTTCCGCGTCACCAACATCGCCAGCGTCATGGAGTTGCACATGCCCATCGCGCTGCCGCGCTTGGTCGAGCGCATGGGCAAGGCGCGCGCCGTGTACAACCCCAAGTCCAAGCACGGGTCGACGCTCAAGGGCTTCCCCGCCGTGTTCATACGCTCGCTCGCGCAGCCGCGCGTCATGTTCGCCGTGCACGCCTCGGGGAAGGTCGTGGTCACGGGCGCGGCGCGGCTCGACCAGATCGCGGCGGTCATCCCCGAACTTGTTAACATGCGCGCCATGATTAAGTCGGACACTTCGCTTGTTACGCGGCCCAATTCACGGGGAAGAAACTCGGCGATCGCTCCCTACCGTGGCGTGCGCAAATTTAGGCGCGACAGTAGCCTCGACCGCGCCAACCGGTCCATTCAGCAACTTGCGCAACTTCAGTCCCAGTGAGGCGGGGTCGAGCGGCGGAGGTAGCGAGCGGCGGCGCGGCGAGTACACTAAAAACAAAAACAAACACGCCCATGTCGGGTTCCAACGGTGTTCCGAAGCCGTTCCAGAAGGCCATGAGCGCCGTGGCCATGCAGGTGCAGACGCAGTCCCCGCACACCAAGAGCGCGGCCGCCGCCGACGCCGACACCGACGACTTATTCTACGTCCCGCCGCCCAAGCCGCTCACTCTGGAGAGCGCCGCCGGGACGCTGGACAGCATCGTGGGCGAGGCGTTTGCCAAGGGGAATGAGGACGAAGACGACGACGACGGCGACGAGAGCGAGGACGAAAGCGACGACGACATGGACGACGGCACGGACGACGAGATGCACCCAAAGAACCTGCCGGACACGGACGACGAAGACCCGTCTCCGCCGCCGCCGCCGCCTGCATCCGAGAAGAGCAAGAACAAGCCCAAGACAAATATCATGGCCGGGGCTGGAGCGGCGGCGAAGAAGCCCGCGGCGAAGAAGTCTGCAGCGGCGAAGAAGTCTGCAGCGGCGAAGAAGCCAGCGGCCGCGCCCAAGGCCGCGCCGAAGCCCAAGACGGACGGAAAGAAGCGCGGGGCGCCCGCAGACGCCGCCGCTGGTGGGCCCAAGGCGAGTGCGAACAAGCGCGCGCGGACCTCGGCTGGGCCCAAGCGCAGCGCGAACGTCCGCGTGCACCCGACGATCGAGGCCGCGCGCGCCAAGTGGGCGGTCATGTGCAAGGACCCCTCCGCCAAGGCCATGCCGCTGCGCGAGAAACTGCGCGCCAAGAGCGTGACGCTGGCGCTGACGGACCTCGTCGACCTGGTGGGCGCCTCGGTGTCTCACGGCATTGCGCCCACGGGCGAGCCCAACGACGCCATGGTCAAGCTCGCGGCCGAGGTCGCCATTGCGGGCGAGGCCAGCGGCTTCGAGGTGCCCGAGCCGCCCGTCCCCAAGGAGGACGACGAGCTGAGCCTGTGGGACTAGATTAAACAGGGAAAACATTTTCATTCTCCAACATATGTCCTGCAACAGGGCGAGCCTGGCCCTCGGGCTGGCCACCGGCGTGCCGCTGGGGCTCGTGATTGCGCATGAGCTCCGCCGTCGCCTCGTCGTCCCGCGCGCGGAGCGTATACTCAAGAAGGACGGCTGGCTCCTGAGTCTTCCTGCCGGTGAGCTAAGCGGCCTCGACGCGTACCAGCGGTACGAAGAGGCGGCGAGAGCACAGGGGCGGATCGCAGTGTCCCGGTATCTTGGGCGCTACTGCCCGTTCACACCAAAGCACAACGACCCGGCGGCAAAGAAGTGAGGAGTTGGCACATTCAGGACTTGCGAGGTTGCCGCGTGTTTACCTAATACACACATACAAACGTACGTACGTAACTTTGTAAAGTCCACGCGACAAGATGGCCGCCCAGCCGACCAACACTGCACGGCCACTAAACGCCCCGCGCTGCGCGCAATGCGCCCATTTCCTGAAGACTGCCAGCAGCCCGTGTGAATTCTGCAGCGAAGTCAAGGTGTGCAATGTATGCCTGCGCAATTTTCAGCACGGCGCATGGAACATCTGCAGCTGTTGCCGCGAGAAATGGACCCAGCACCGGCGCGACTCGCTCCCGGGTAACGTTTTCCGCATGGACACGTGCGGGAAGTGCCACCGGCGCGACCATGCGGGGTGGAAGCGTATCAACGGCGTGCTAACGTGTTCGTACTGCCGCAACGAACACCCAATGGGCGAATACTAAAAAATGTGTTTTGTGGGAGAGAACCTACGTATCAAACCGCAACATGTCCCGCGCCGAGCAGGGATGGGACGGAGTTCGCGGAGAATCATAACGAGGATAAGCACATGAACGCCACCAAGAGCGCCAACAAGCGGGGGTAGTTGTTTTTTACTGCTCCGGCATGTCGCAATGAATACAGTATTTGTACGTCGAAAACTCATGCCCCTCGCACTGCGCATACTTGATCTGGCACTCTAAGTCGCGCACGGACTCGTCGGCATCGTCGAGCATCTCCTTAGCTATGAACTCGGCGTGGTCGATGTGTGCGTTGTCGCAGTCGTAGTCGCCGCATCCAATATTGCGCGAGCGCGTCGGGAGATACGGATGCATGCGCCGCAATTCATCCCGCACGTACTTCGCGCCCTTGAGGCGCTGACGCAGCTTCTCGGCCTTGTCCATGTCCGCGGTGGGTCTGTTGAGATTTTGTTTTTATGGCAGACAACCTACGTATCAGACAGCCTTGGATTCCGCGTCGTTGCAGTCCTCCGCGGGTTCTGCTTCCAGGGCGAAGACGCTGTCGAGGTCGAATTGCTCGAACAGCGCGGCGATGGCTTGGTCGATTGTGTGCGCAAACGTCCGGAAGGTCAGGCGCTCCGTGCCCGCCGTCAGCGTCCAGCACCCTTCTTCGCTACCGCGCGAGATCCACGCCGCGAGGGTGTTGCACACTTTGAGGCGGATGCGGCAGCCGGGTGCACCGTCTTCGCGTGAAACGAGACTCGGGGACACGCACTGGCACAGCACGGCAGTGCCGGTGTGGACGGGGCGGTTCCCGTCCCCCTTGGGCATGCACTCCTTGGGAAGAAGCGCAAAGACGTTGCTCCAGTCTCCCGCCACGTCATTGACGAAGACGTGATACTTCTCGAAGAAGGCGCGCAATTTGGCGGGTTTGGCGACGGTGACCGAGGCCATTTTCCACAAAACACCCAGACACGTGGTCAGATGTTTTATGGCGCCGGCGCGTTGCCTACGTATCAGACCCCAACATGTCACGCGCCGAGCGGGGATGGGACGGGCCTGCGATGTTCCGGTGCGCGCTGTGCCGGGGAAAGGGCCATACCTATGAGGATATTACGCACTGCCGCATCCCATTGATGACCTTGACCTTTCAAACTCCCGAAAGCGCGCGCGGGGTCGCGGAAGACCTTGAAAACGCGGGCGCGTCGCTCACGCTCCGTGGTCACACCATCGAGATCAGGGACTACCAGTGCACGCCGCAGATGGAGCACATCGAACGCAACCCGTACCTCAACGAGGACGGATCCGAGAAGCCTTCCTACGACGCGTTGAAGGCGTTCGCGGTCTCATGCGTGGCGTATGCCGCCGCGACACTCGCTTTCAATCTCATGTTCAGGCACGTTTTTCCCGCGGTGTACGAACTCCAGCACACGTGTGATGCGTGCGCGTTTGTCAATGCGTGGTTTGAAAGCGTCTTTGGGAACGGACAATGAAACATGTGCATTATTTCAGAATTACACGCAAGAACGCCTTGGTTTTGGATGCGCTGTGCATCATGTTGAAATACATGACCTTGTTCTCCATGCCCGGTGGCGTATTGTGCGCGGGCTTGCCCGTGGAGTAGAAGTGGACATCACAGAAGTGCACGCTGGAAGGCATGCGCCCGACCACCAAAGTTGTGAAAGTTCTCGTGTCTGGGTGAGTGGGGAAAGCCGGCCAGGATGTGCTCTCGATCAGGCTCGCAACTCGGTCGACTACATCGTCCACCTGATCCGGGGGTGCGATGCCCATGAACTCGATGTATCCATCCCTGACCCCGCCCGGAATCGTATACGTCGTGGAGCGCTCGTACTTCTTGGGCTTCCGCGTCGGCGTGACGTCGACGACGTCCGGCTCGGGCTCGGGCATGACCAGGCCCCAGTACTCGAGCTCGGCGTCAATGACCGCGTCCCACGCCGCGTCGCCCGTGTAGTCCACGTACCCCGTCCTCAGGAAGCGCAGGACGGCGTCGAACGCCTTGGGATCGCGGTCGAGGAAGATCACGCCGTCCTTGCGCGCGAAGGTCCACTCCTTGGCGGCGTCGAACATGACCGCGATCATGCTCTCTTCATGGCGGCGGAGCGTGGCGCGCAGGACCGTCCTGGGCGCGCCGCCGACATTGAGGTCGACAATGTCCGTGTCGGAGTGCGAGACCGATGGCGGTTCGGGGTGCGCGCGCTTCTCTGCTGCTGCGGCTGCTGTCTGCTCCGCGCCGGTGTTGGGCCGCTTAAGCGCGCGGGGATTGCCGTCGCTCGTGGACGCGGCACAGTCGGCCATGGGAGCGTGTGTGTTTTTTTGTGTGCTTCAAATGTTTTTTTATGACGACGGTCTGGCGCGTTTGACCGGGGTAAAATCGACCAAGGCCGCCTTGAACATTTGGATGTCGATATTGTAAGCTTCGAATGCATCCTCGTGGTCGTCGATGAATTTAACCATTTCGTCCACATAGGCTTTGGCCTGCTCTTCGTTCCTGAACACCTTGGGCTTGAAACCGTCCAATTTGGCCTCCCCCATCATCTCGCCGATCCTCGGATAATTGCTCTTCATGTCCCACGCTGGCAGAACAACCCACAGACGGTCGGCGTCATCCTTGGGGTTGTCACTGTCGGCCATGCTCCTGGTGGGTTGTACGCACGGTGTTTTTTGAAAAGTAAAGGCACTTTTTACGTAGGGAGCGGTACCAATTGGATGTGCCGCGACAATGTGGGAACACGGCTGGGGCAACTGTCGCAATAAAGCTCCGCATCGAACTCATGCACTTCGCCGCGGATTTTCGGCGCCATGTACCGGCACCCCTTGTCATGCTGGTTGCACCCAGGGCAAAAGATGGCCCCGCACGTCGCGCACTGGTCGAGATCGTCCCAGATGTCGTCGGAATCCTGGCTCCACCAGTTGATGGTGGTCTCGAAGCACCCCTTGCAGCGTACCAACTTGTCTTCCGATTCGGAGCACGTGGTGTTCGTGCACTGGTAAAACTGGTGCGGGTAGGGGTGTATGTCGCGTATGCCCTCGGCGACCTCGACTTTGACGGCGTCGCCACCGCACGACCAGCACGTCACCTGCTGGATCGCGCACGCACACGCGGTGTCCCCGCACGGCGGGTGCTTGAACACGCAGTCGCGGCACAGGTTCCCGTACTCGACGCGGTCACACTCGTCCAGCCATGCTGAGCAGTCCTTGCACTCGGGTGTGCCCGCGATGGGCGTGGGAATCTGACCGGGTACCTGCGCGGCCATGCCCGCCGAGTCCGAGCGTGTGTTTTAAGTTGTGGCGCCACTGGCCTAGCAAAGGCCAAAAGCCATGGCGCTGCGTAGTGTTGGCATGCGCGCATGGGAGGATTGGAAGCGCGCCCAGGACCGCGAGGGGAAGTTCTACGGTGCGACCATCCACCGGTGCGCGCGCGAGTGCCGCGTGGTGCCCGTGCCGATCTTCATGGACAAGAGCACGGGCAATGTGACGCTGCAGCCCACGCAGACGCCCGTCCACGCCGCTTACCTGAGCGTGTGGGCGTGCGAGAAGACGGGGTCGCCGCACATTTGCGGCCAGGGCGTGTGCGACGCGCTCGTCGAGAACGACGGCGGCGACATGGTCTGCCGGTTCACGGGCATCGTCATGAGCCAGCACGAGTCGAACCACTACGAGTTTGGCTACGCGCTCCCGCCGCTGCAGAAGTTCGAGAGCGACGCGGACCCGACGAACCTGCTCCAGCGCGGCGCGAGTCCCAAGGACGTGCGCAACGTCGTGAACAAGCGCGCCTTCTTCGCGCAGTGCACGCTGGCACTCGAGGCGGTCTTCTCGCCCGCGCGCTTCGACGAGGAGATGGCCGATTACCGCCGGCACTGCCTGGGCCGCGCCCTGGAAAAGCTGCACGACTACATCCGGCGCAGGGAGCGCCAGCGCCGTCCTCCCGTCCTCCTCGAGATGGTGCGCATCGTGTCCGTCCACCGCAGCAACTTCGCGCTGCCCACGCGCGTCAGCATGCCCGCACCGACGCTCCGGCGCCTGGCCACCGAGTACACCACGACGATCATGGCCATGTGGCACGTCGTCCGCAAGTACGGCCCGCTCCCGCTGAGCCACAAGATCACGTCGTTCATGAACACGCGCAAGTTCATCGCCGCCGCCATGGAGCTCCTCCAGGAGGGCATCTACCTCACGGTGCCGGGGCGCCTCAACGACTTTGAGGCCGTGCCCGCGGACTCGCTCCTGTGCGTGCCCATGACCACCATCGCGCAGGCCAAGATCCTTGGCAAGCCCATGAACTTGCGGCGCTTCCGCGAGAGTATTTGCACGTGCATGCAGGAGGCGCTCAACCGCGACCCAGGCCTGGTCCAGCACATGCACGTCACGCAGTACGAGTACGAGGCGCTGCCCGCGGAGAGTTTTGCGCGGCCGGTGAAGTAGCTGATGTATTTCTGTTTTTTGTCTCTGGGATAACCCAAACCGCGCGCACACACACACGCACACACATAAAAACCTCAGCGTCCGCCGCGCTTGCGCGCCGTGCGCGGCGACAGTCCGGCCTCGGCGCCTTCTTGGAGCGGACTGAAACCTCCCCGTGCGGCCGCGGCGTCGGCTCTGCGCGAGAAAACGACGATGACACCCGCAACGGCCATGAGGAGGACGATGCCCAGGACAATGCCCACGATGGCCAGCGCCGAGATGACGACAGATGAACTACTGTCCGATGGCGAGCCAGTGGTGGACCCGCCGGTGGTCACGACGGGCGCCGCCAGGATGAGGGCTGTGCTGTAGTTGCCAGCGGCGGTGAAGTTCGTGCAGTAGGACGTAATGTTGGTCACGTTGCTGGTGTTGAGGTACGGAGCGTCGTCAAAGACGATGTAGCTCGCGTTCCCGGTGCTGTACACTGCAATTGCCTCCTCGGTAAAGGACGCGTTTGTGACGTTGATGGAGGCGTTGCTGGCAATGCAGGCGTAGCCGACGGCCGTCACCTCCGTGACCTCGCCGTTGAGCTGGCCCACGACGGTGACGTTGTCGGCATCGTCGACGACATCTGTGGCGCTGGCACCGCCGCACGCCACGCAGAGGGCGAGGGCAATCAGGACCAGTACGTTGGAGGCACGCATGGTGAAGGAGGCGCGTTGTCTGTGTCTCGTTTGGTTGGTGAGTGGCGCTGTCACCATATATAACACTTTTTTTACTTTCGCACAGGCACGCCGTCGCGTCCATGTCCATGTCCATGTCCATCGAGGATTCTTAGCGGCATGAGTAGGGGAGGAGGTGCAGGGCCACGTCAATGCGGTGGTAGCCCTTGCGCAGGTTCTTCAGCCCCTCGAGCGTCTGTGTGGCCTCCTTGAGCATACTGTCCGGCGCAACCGTGCTTGCGGCCTTGACGGTGCCAAAGTGCATGTAGATCGTGGGCTCGTAGCGGTCGTAGACGAGATCGTTCTCCTCGTCGACGTAGCCCTTGTGCCAGGACCCGCCGTCCGTGTAGTGCTCGCCCGTCTGGCGGTTGAACACGGGGCGGATCTGCATGACGCGGATGTTGCGCGCGTTGTTGGCTCTGGGCTCGGGGTCGCCGCGCCAGTCCGTGGGCGCGGGCATGCCCATGGCGGTGGCGTCCTGCCACTCGAGGACGAAGCCCAGCTTGTCGCCGATCTCGACGGCGCCCCAGTAGTTGGGCACGCCGCGCGCCAGTCCCTGCACCTGGATACCGAAGTCGATCTCGCGCGTCCCCGTCTTGTACCGCGTGCGCGGGTCCTGGTCGACGGAGCTCCAGACGCGCCCGTGGAGCTGGACGTGCGCCTGCAGCTCGGCCAGTGTCTTGGGCACGGCGCTGTACTGGGCGAGGCGCTGGCCCGACGTCCGCTTGCGGCTCTGCATGGCCTGCTCGGTCAGGTCCTGCGCGCGCATCTCGGCGGCTTTGCGCAGCAGGTAGTTGATGCCGTGCAGCGCGAACGCGCCGGCGCTCTGGTGCCCCGTGTGGCTGGCGTGCTTCTTCATGGTAAAGAACGGCGTGCCCACGGGGATCTCGCGCTCGTGGCCGTTGCTCGACGGGATGGCCTTCACGCGCACCACGACGTCCATGTTCTCGCCATCGTGGAAGCCATAGCCGTCGGTGCTGGCGGGTGTCCCGTTGAACACGGCCGGCGGCTGGTTGCGCTTGCTGATGATGCTCCCGGGGCTCTGCCCCAGGACGTTGACGGAGTCCGCCGATGCGGACATCCTTGGTGTTTGGAATAGACAAAACCCCAGGGGCTAAATAGTCCACGTGTATTGCTCTCGACCTGCCCCGCTCAAAACAGGAACGCGACGCCGGCAAAGAGCACGGCCATGAAACCCAGAGACACTTGGCCCGCCGCGCTGTCGCTGCCGCCGTGGCCGTTTCCGCCCCCGCTGCCGCCCATCTCGCACCCGTACTCGACGCGCAGTTCCAGGTTGGAGCCGGTGGGCAGCTCGATGACGAGCGGGACCGCTGTGCTCGTGCCGTTGTTGATGGGGTCGTAGACGTTCAGGCGGAAGATCATAAAGGCCGGGCACGCGTACGCGCCCTGGGCCGTGTTGATGAGCGTAGTAATGTAGGACTGCACGCTGTCCGCCAGCCCGCCCACGGTGTATACCGGCGCACCGACGGCGACGACGCCGTTGGTGTGCACGGGCGCGAAGTCCAGCTTGCTCACGTTGAAGGGGTTGCAAGTGACGGCAGAGGCCGCGGACGCTACCGCGACGTTGAGGTACACGGTGCGCGGCCGGTTGCTCAGCGCCTCGAGGTGGAGGGACGCGTCGTGAATGCGCTGATTGACCGACATGAGGCCCGCGACGTTGTATTGCAGGTACATGAACCACCCCTCGGAGTAGTACTGGTTCTGGCACAGCGTGGGATTCCCGGACCACAGGTCGTCGGGGTTCAGCGGCGACACGCTGAAGTTGCCCGGGTCCGCGCACACACAGCCCGCATGGGCACCGCGCGCCGCCGACGACGACACCACGATCAGCGCCGCGCACAAGATGGCGAGCATGGCCGGCGACGATGGTGGAGTGAAAATATGATTATGGGCTCACCGATACACGTATGTATTGTCTCATCTCAAAATGGCTACCACCGCCAGAGCGAGAAGCAAGCACCCGCCAAAGACCGCGGCGGTGATGGTTAAGGCCGTGTCCACGGGATCCTCAAGCGACGACGACTCGACGGGCGTGGTCCCGGTCGTGCCCGTCGTCCCGGTCGTGCCGGTCGTCCCGGTGCTGCCCGTGGTCCCCGTGCTTCCGGTGGTCCCCGTCGTCTCGTGGATGCAACTTGCGTTTACCGTGAGCGTCAGCGCCGTGGACGAGTAGTCGTACGTGCGATAAACGTACGAACTCGTGACGGTGTAGATCTGGAACAGGGCCGTGGCCGGGACATAGGGCGCCGTTGATTCGAGTAGTTCGTTCATGGGCACGTGCAGGCTCGGACTGGTGTGGTAGCTCCCGGTTCCCCACGCACCCGGTGCCCAGTATTCCGTCGTCGGCACATACGTACGGTTGCGGAGATAGGTCGCACTTTCGTTACAGACGGCGGGATCGAAGGCGTCCTCCACGCGGAACGTCATGTTTCCATTACTGGCACCGCTGGACGTGTACGCAAGGAACGTGAGCTGGGCATTCGTCACGACGTGGCCGGATTTCAGACCCGCCAGCGAAAAGATGATCCCGCCGTAGGGGATCTGGGTCGAATAATCCCCCGCGCGCACCAAGTCGCGTGAACACAAGTTGGTAGTGCCGGACTGGACAGCGAACGTCGCACCACCATCGTTAGAAACTTCGTACCAGTCCGAGTACGACGATGGGACCGTGGCCACGAAATTCGCACTCTCTGTGCACAGTTCCACCACGCCCGTCGTCCCCGTCGTACCTGTCGTCCCCGTTGACCCCGTTGTGCCGGTGCTCCCCGTCGTGCCGGTGCTTCCCGTGGTCCCCGTGGTCCCCGTCGTACCGGGGGTGTACGACCCGGGATCTGTGACCGTGCACGTCGTCTCGACGTACAGTTCTGCGGCGTACGCCGTCCCTGCCTCCAGCGTCGCGTAGGCCAGGTAGGTGCTGGTCGAATCCACATAGAAGAGCGCGTGCGGCGGGATGAGCTGCGAACCGTTGTCATACGTGTCCAGTAGCGAGTTAAGCGGATCATGCACGCTGCTGGTGTTGAGTCGCACGTGGAAGGTGACGTTGGCCGGATCCCACGCGGACCAGAGCGTCACGTAGTCGCGGAACGCCAAGGCTTGCCCCGTCGTCCCGCAGAGGGGCGCCTCGTACGCATCCGCCACGCGGAAGATCATGTTGCCCGTGCCGACAATGCCGCCCTCTGGGTAGAGCGACAAGCGGGCGTCGGTGACACGGTGGCCCAGGTACAGGTCGGTCAGCGGGAAGACCAGCGCGGCCGCAAAGCGGTACGTGGGAGCGTAGGACGCGTAACCCGCCGACGCATACACATCCGACGCGCACGTCCCGTTGTCGTACGTTGCGCCCGAGTCCGCCGATACCTCCGACCAGTCGTAGGTGGCGGCGGGGATGGCCACGGAGAAGCTCGTGGGGCCCGTGCAGTCCAGCGGGCACTGGCCGCGCACGGTGAAGGAGCTAGACCCAGCCAAGCTGACGAAAAGGGCGGTCGGGCCGCTCACGTGGGCAATGCGCACGCCGATGGTCTCGGGGCACATGACGTTTTGCATGTACTCATTTAAAAGAACGGAGATATCCGGCGTAGAAACGTCGGTAGTTGTGCCGGTGGAGGTGTAGTTCCACTCGACCGAAGAGGCAGTGGACTCGCCCGCACCAGCGTAGCGGCACGTACTGTTCTTATTGTCGCTAAGGACAGTAATGGACAGAATCGTGTTGGTTTCGCTAAGGGATGCATCTTCAAGTGTCACGAACGCGCCGTCCACGACCTCGTTGTTCGTGACGATACCCGTAACATCAAAAAAAAACAGTGCGCCCCATCCCGAGTCCAAAAAGATAGCCGAGGGGACACAATCATAACTTGGCTCAGTCAAAAGTTGGACCGCGCGTTCGGTAGTGACCACGCTCGTCTGCGCCTTGAACACGGGCGCCGTGCAGTTGCACGTCGTGCAGGTCCCCACCGCGCCACCAAGCGCCACGCAGCACATCTCGTCAATGTCCGGGTAGATCCAGTCGGACAGGCAGCACCAGTCCGTCGTCGAGCATGAGGCATTGGCCGCGTCCCAGAAGTTCGTGCTCGGCGCCAAGCACGTGCTGTCGCAGATATACTCGGGCTCGTCGGGCGTGCACGTCGTCGCGGCAATGTCCGTGGGCTGGCAGCAGCACGCAGACTCCGTGAAGTTGCAGGGGTTACCCGTCGCGCACGTCGAGCCCTCCACGTCGAATATACCGTAGTTGGTACTGCAGTCGTCGCACGAATAGTCCGAGCAATTACTCGCTGTGGGAAAGCAACACGCCCCCGTTCCCGCGCCGATGCCCGTGCAGTTGTTCGGGCAGTAACGCTCGTAGAAGTACAAACGTGGAGTGGCATACCCATAGTTGTAGAAAACTCTTTGGTAATAGGTCGACACGGGAGTCAAATCAACGGGGACCAAGTAGAGGGTGATATATGTCGGGCAAATGCCCTCGTACTTGAGCAAGAGAGCGTTGACGAGGTCAGCAACTTGAACAAAGTCGCTGAGAGCATGGTAATTCGATTTCGCATTGATGGTAATATTCGCCAAGTACGTGCGATTGCGCGGCTCAGTGTAGGCACTACCCAGCGACTCCGAATCGACGGTGTCTTCGATCATGAGATACATGCTGATACCGCTTGTCGGTACCCCGCCGGCGATATAGTAATTCCACCAAGCAAGTTGCACATCCGTGGCGAGCTGGTTACAGGACAAGTAACTGCTGACGGGAAACCGAAAGGTGAGGGTCCTTATCAAGAATATTCCCGGATCAGGATAATTAATCCAAACGCCCATGAAGTTGTATCCCAACGTGTATGACTGGGAATACGAACCATTCGAGAGGATGTCTTCCTGCACAAAATACGCCGTGGAAACGGGCAAGACAGTCGCAACCGCGGTCTCATCAACCGTCCCGGGCGTGCAATTCTGCGCGTTGGTGCCCACAACGGCGAACACGAGTCCCAGCGCCAGCGCCGCCAAGCATGTGGAGACGGGGGCGCGCATGGGTTTGTTGTCTTTTGAGTAAGAACGGGCGCGTGTATTTAAATAGGCACACTCCGGCAAAAAATCATGTTTCCATTTCGATGGGCGGGTACGCGTCCCAGCAGCGCCGGAGTTCGCGGTGGACGTCGTCAAATTCCGGGTGAGCGCGCGCAAAGGAGATGCAATCGTGGTAGCGGTGGAACGCGCGAAAGTCATCGTAGGCCCGGCTCGCCGCGTTGAGCAGGTCGTCGTAGACCGTATTCGTCCCGTAGATGATCATCACCACCAGAACCAGCGCGAAAAACCACGTGAACAGCGCGTCGACCCACATTCGCTGCTCGGTCCCGGAGCGCCGGCGCCGTGCCTTGCCGCGCTCCTCGTCCATTCCTGCGGTGCGTGTGGTGCGATGCTTTAGGTTTAGGAATGGCGCGCCTGCCCTAGGTGTCTATGTTCACTCCTGCCACAGCCTCGTTTTAATGGTGTGCCACAGGTGATTACGGCCGTGGAAGCGGTCGGGCATGGGCGCCGCGCTCGTCCAGTCCCTGGCGTTAAGTCCACCGGGCGCGCGCTCCATAGTGTGGTCCACGCGCGAGAGGAGGCTGGCCCAATCCTGCTCGAGCGGCGTGGGCCGGTCCCTTCGCTGGAACCGGCGCGCGGTTGGTGTCGGTGTCGGTGGCGGTGGTAACTGTTGCTGCTCCGCCGCCGCGTCGTCCGGACCCGGGACGATCTCCAGCCCATAGTCCCCTCCCAACGGCGACGACGACGACGACGCGAACATGCCGTGGTCGCGCACCTCGCGGCGCTCGCGTACGGCCGGGTGGTAGAAGCCACCCGAGAACATGGACAGGGAGGGCAAGTCGACGGGTCGCCGCTCGTCCAGGAGCTGCTTGAGCGCGGCATTGCGCGGCGGCGACAGCGCCCACGACGTGGGCAGCGTGTCGATGTTCTCCCAGCGCCCGCCCGCGGGCTTGTGGAAGACTGTGTCGTAGTCCGCGTTGGTGCACCCCTGGATCTTGGTATCCGGCCTGCACGCGCGCTCCGCCATCTTGTCGCACTGCTTCATGAAGTTGTTTCCCTTGCACTTGGACGAGTACCACACGAACGACGACGGGCGGTTCTCCTCGCCCTTCTTGTGCACCATGACGACGATGCGCGCCCCCGTGAGCCGGCTCAGCATGCTGCACTTGCCCACCAGGCTGGGCAGGCGCTTGGTGAACGTGCGCGCGCGCTCCTTCTTATCGGCCAGCAGGCCCGCCGACGCGTTCGTGCGGCGCTGGCCCTTGGGCGGCATGTTGCGGTATGGCTCACTCCTCCGCCGCCCCCGTGATGGCCGCCCATGCGCGCTCCTTGATATCCGCCGGCGCGAACACGACAAACGCCAGACTCTGAAGCGCCAAGAGAAGCCACACCTGGTACGTCTTCTCCACGAACTTCTTGCTGTACTTGCTGATGGCGTCGGTGATCACATGCACAAACCCGAGCGCCAGCACGCCCAGCAGCGCCACGCCGATCATAAGCACGACGCTCCGCGGCGAGGTTAGGTCGACATCCTTAACGTGCTCCCACACGGCTATAAGCACCGGAAGATAGGTGGGCAAACGCTCAAGCCCGAACATAGTTATGGTATGGTAGGGCCCGACATGCCACATTCAAAAGCGGTCCGACACATGGACGGAGACGACATGGCCGGGCGCCAGCTCGCACTGTACAAGGATCACCAGGACCGGCACAAGCAGTTCTTTTGGGAAGTCGCGGCCACATACCGCTCCTCTACGCGTGCAGCGCTCCTCCCAGTTCCTCTGACCACGTACGATGTGATCGCGCCTGTGTTCACGCAGCCCTCGCTCCTGACCACAAATCACACGCTGCCCATCCGCCATACCATCGCGGCCGTGTGGAAGGAAATTAAGCGCCGGTGCAATCCCAAGCCGCTGTTCTTCCTAGTGAGGGTCCGCCTCACGCGTCAGAACCTCAGGCGCTTTCCGCAACGGCAGTTTGTGGAGGTGGTGACTATGGAGGACGGCACGTCCATGCTGGTTGGTAAATCACACGCGCCGGCGTGGCGGGCGAATCGACCGGCATGGGACCGGCACGAGCCGGTTCAGTATACTGTCCCCTTGCGTATCGCCGCTGGCGACGAAGCGTAGGAACGCGAGGCATATTCTTCGGTTTTTGCCTGCGGCCACACACAAAAAATGGCCGACATCGCCGCCGACATGCACGCGTACGGCGACGATCATGTGTTCAGCGAGACCGAGTCGCACGACTGCTGTTTTTTCTGTTATCTCCTCATACGTGCCATCCTTGACACAGACTGCGGCGCGCTCCTCGAAGAAGACGAAGAGACGGCACTGGCCATGGCTTTGAAACACGTCAAGGGTCTGGACGGCGTGGAAGAGGGAATACTCGACTGGTGGCCGCATTTCCGGTCGATTCGAAACAACACGTTCGACTGGTGCTCGCACACCACGTGCAAGATGTCCGACACCAATTCCGCGTCTGCCCGCGACGAGGCGTGATTCTCTGTGTCTGTGTGTGTGTGTTTTTACTCTTCCCACTTAAACAAACGAGTACGACTTGTCCTTGTCCGTGAACTCCAGCGCGCCCTTCATCTTGGGCATGAGCGGGGGCGGCCCGAGGCGGTCCATCTGGCCCGACCCTTCCTCCTTGACTTCCCACTTGCCCGTGGGCATGAACGCGCGGTAGGCGCGCTTGAGGCACACCATGGGCAGGTACTGCGACTCGGTCATGTCCTGGTACGTGTCGTACTCCTCGCTCTCGTCGGCGTTGGCCGAGTTGAAGTCGAAGAGCGTGTCGTAGAAGTTGTAGGACGGTGTCGGCGCGACGAGCGGCTCCGTGTCCTTGGAGGCGTGGTTCGTGTAGCGGAACTGGCTCAGCAGGCCCATGGGCTTGCCCGTCAGCAGGACGGGGTTGAGGTGCGTGCCCATGTGCTGGTTGTCGTACTCCACGGGGAGGTCCATGTACAGCACGTCCGGGCACTTGTCGACGTGCCCCACGCCCTCGTTGGCATTGGGCCAGTCCTCCGGCCGGACGATCGGGCGCGTCGTGCAGCCGCTGATGTAGCCGTCGGCCATCATGTTCGGCAGGACGACCAGCTTGGCCGGGTCCATGATGTACGCATTTGTCCAGTGGTGGTAGAAGTAGAGCCACGCCGACTTCTCGTTGTCGAACGTGAACGCGGACTTCTGGAAGCTGATCTCGAAGCGGCCCAGCTGCGGGCCCGTCTCCACGGCGATGAACGGCGTCGTGTGCATGCGGTGGAACGGCCAGAACGCGCCGATGTTGAGCGGGAGCGGCATCTCGCAGTCCAGGAAGCGCAGGAGGCTCTTCCGCGTGAAGGGCGTGAGCAGCATGGCGCGCGAGAAGAACGCCGCGATCGGGTCGTTGCTGTTCTCCTTGACGTAGCGGAAGCGCTCCGTCAGCGTGTTCGCCGGCTGGTACGTGTCGCCGACGGGGACGAAGAACGGGCCCGTCGGGTCCGTGGCCACCTGCGGGCTGACGAAGATGGGCTGCTGCTCCGCGGCGTGCTCGAACTGCGCGGTGTTGGTCCCGCCAATGTCGCGCGGCACGGGCGCGTTCCACGACTCGGGCTGGTCCTCCGGGTACGACGCGCGCGCCATCAGGCCCTCGTCCGCCGCGAGGTGGCCCGTTGGTGCCGTGGCCCTCGCCGGCCGCAGGAAGCTCAGGTCCCCCCCCGTGCCGCGGAACACGTCCCCATCGAAGGCCAGGAACGTGAGCTTGGCATCCGCGTCGCGCCCGGTACCCGCCGGCGGAACGACATCAACATCCGCAAATGCGTTGAGGCGCGTCATGTCCAGCTTCATCTCCTCCGTGCGCTTGGCGCGGAAGTCCTTGCTCGCATTGCCGCGCGACGAGGCCGCAATGTACTTGTCGAGGTAGGCAACGACGCCGCTCAGCATGTTGCGCGTCCTGGCCACGTTGTTGCCCGCGTCCAAGTACGATCGCGCGAGCGCGACGAGCGTGGCCGGATCCCCGGGCAAGTCCCCCCGCGCGACGAGCTCCGCCAGTGCGCGGTTGAGCTTGGACTGCGCGTCGAACAAGTCCGCCTTGCGCGCCTGGAGCACCCCGGAAAATTGGAAGGACGTTGCCACCGTGGTGCCCGCCTCAAAGCCCGGGACAACAATAGCTTGGGCGCGCCCACCGACCCCCTTGTAGTAGACGGGGTACTTGACGTGGTCCAGGATCGTGTCCAGCACGGCGTTGCGCTCGTTGGTCTCGGGGCTCGTCGTCACGAACTGGATCGGCGTGTACGACTCCGACGCGATGACCGTGCCGCCCGTGCACGCCTTGTTCGTGCGCCACATGCGGTCCAGGACGTCGCGGACCTCGTCGTACTGCAGGTCCTTGTACTGCCAGGTGGGGAAGTCCTGCTGGAGCGTGCCCTGGCGCGCCTTGAGAAGCGAGAGCATCGCGGGGATGGACCCGAAGCCATACGGGCGCACGGCGGCGCCCCCGGCAAACGGCGCCTCCGCGGCGAAGAGGCTGTTCACCTCGGCCGCCGTGGGCCCGCCCGTGTCCGAGTCGCGCTCGCCAAAGTTCGCGGCGCGGGCTGCCAGGTCCCGCAGACCCGCAAAGTTCACCAGGTCGGCGCGCGGGGCGTTGTACAGCGAGTTGACCGCGGCCTCGAAGCGCGAGAAGATCCGCTTGTCGTCGGAGCTGAAGGTCTTGGCGGCGGTCTGGCCCCACCAGACGTCCCACGCCTTGGGGCGGTAGTGGATCGCCGTGTGGCCCATGACCGAGACGTTGGCCATGTCGCCCTCCGCGGTCTCGAACTGGAAGGTGTCGCCCTTGTCCTCGGGGAACTCGCGGCGGATCTCCGGCATGCGCCTGTTGAGCTCGTCCATGGTCACGTAGTCGATCTCGCCGTCGGCCCCCCAGCGCGGGCAGTTCATGATGGTCTCGCGGATCTTGATGCGGTCCCAGCCGTTGAGGCCCGTGACCTCGATCTCGGGCTCGCGGTGGCCGCGGATGTCCGGCGGGCCGTAGCACTGCGAGTCGATCACGGCATACGACGCGAAGGTCGCCGTGTTGCGCAGCGGGTTGACGTCGCCCTCCTCGTTCACGTCCTTCCACGGGAAGTTCTCGAAGACCTGGAACGGCAGGCCAAAGTCCGTGCCCTTGAGGTTGGCGCGCGTCAGGCCCTCGCCAATCAGGTTGGACGTCGTGTGGTACGCGTTGCCCCACTTGATCTTGACCAGCGCGCTCTCGTCGACAATCGCCACGTTCAGGTTCGGGCGGTTCGACGCGCCCTTCATCATGGCGTTGATGACATCGGGCGCCTTGTAGATGCCCTTGGGGTCGACGTTGAGCGCCAAGAAGTTGCTGACGTCGGACATGGTCGCGTCGCGCACGCTGTCGAAGCACGCGCCCGCATAGCGCGCGTACTTGTTCCAGAACATCTGCGCGGTGGCAATGGCCTTGGCGGCCTCGAGCATCTGCGTGCCCATGATGTTCGCGGCCTCGTTCTTCAGGTCATCGCGGAACGCCGCCGCGCCCTCGGGCGTGCTGAAGAAGTCGTCGTGGACGAGGATACCCTGACCGGAGCGGTGCGCGCTGGCGCTGTACGTCTCGCTCTCCTTCTCGGGCACGCGGGGCCCGACACCCTCAGGCAGCGGGTCCAGCGACGCGTAGCGCGTGCGCGTGATCGTCCACTGGCTGTGCAGCTTGGTGCCCACCGTCACGGGCAGCACCAGCGACTGCCAGTTGGGCTGGCTCGCCATGTGCACATACAGCATCGCGCTGATCTGCTGCACATCGATCTTCGACGCCTCGCCGAGCGTCAGCGCCTGCTGCGGGACGTTCTGGTTCGGCATCTGCTCGATGCTGTAGCGCGGCGCCAGGTCTTGGTACTTGCCATCATCGGCGTTCCCGGTGGAGGTCGGCCCCAGCAGCCATGGGATCTGCTTGGCGAAGTCGCCCTGAAGCTGGTTCATGCTCGGTGCTTTATTTAGATGCCGCCAAAGGCACCTAAATAGACAGAGTGTGTAGATCCAGAAGCAGCGTGGACTCTTCTGGCACTGGGTAGGCCGTGTAGCCGTGTAGCCTTGTGCTCACTCCGTGACCGCCGGGACAATTCTAGGACCACGGTCGGAGGTGGGGCAAAAAAGGGAGCAACTATAGGCGTGTGGGCCCACTCACGGGCCACTTCCCAAAAGAGGTACCCCGCCCCGTCCGCCGCCGAAAGGCATGGAACAAGAAAGCGACTACCTGTTCACGGGCTATGTCCACCCGGAGCCCATGTTCACCGACGACGACGACGTGCCCGCGAGCGAGTTCTCGGATGTGCACGTGCGCGCCATGAAGCTGGACGGCCTGCCGCTCACGTGGGGCCACCACCAAGCCGTGTCCATTGGCGAGGTCGAGGAGACGTACGACACGGCCACGGGCGCCAAGTGCATCACCGGGCGCATCCGCGGCGACTCGCCTCTGGCCAGAAGTGTCATCAAGCGCATGCGAAACTCAGAGCTCAACGAACTTTCGCTCGAAACCGAGCACCAAATCGAGGGCGTCAAGGGCCAGTACTACACCGAGGGCAAGACCCCCATCCGCGTGGCCGTGGTCAAAAAGGGCGAGCGCAAGAACTGCTTCATACATCCCAACTCGGTCATTGAGGTCCCGCGGCGCAATCGGCCGAGTAGACCCATATTGCCGAAGACGGAAAAGCCCAGCAAACAGCGTGCTGAGGAGACAAGCGCGATGGCCGACACGACGACGACCACCCCCGCCGACGCTGCGGCCCAGGCCCAGCAGCCTCCGGCCCAGACACAGAACGAGGACACGGCCATGGACACCAGCGCCCAGGCCCCGCCCGCGGAGACGACCGCCGCCGCCGGCCAGCAGTTCGAGGACATGCTCGACGCCGAGACGATGCTCACCAAGCACCCGGAAATGACGCAGCAGCAGCTGGCGGGCCTGCTGGCGTCGGTGGCCAAGCGCAACGCCGCGATCCAGGCCGACTTCGAGAAGACGCGGGCGGAGCTGGACAAGGTCAAGGCGACGGCCGAGAACCTGACCAAGACGCACGAGGAGGAAATCCTGGACATGGCCAAGGACTACTACGAGACCATGAAGGCCAACGGCGTCGCTGTGCCCGACGGCGCAGCGGAGCAGTTCGCCGAGCTGTACAAGCACTGGGGGCCCGAGGAGCGCGTCGAGAACGGGCGCTTCCTCACCAAAACGGTCTTCGCGCACTCGGCCAGTTTCGCCGAGGCCAACCGCCGCAAGGACGAGGAGATCGATCGCCTCAAGCGCGAGAACCTCGAGTTCGCCCGGAAGATCGACGCCGGCGACACCAAGTTCAACGCCTTCAACCGCATGATCGAGGGGCGCGCGTCGTCCGCGGCGGCGTCGGCGGTGCCCAACGCGACTGGCGGGGACGGCAATGCCCGACCTCTCAAGCGCAGCAAGCCCGAGGACGACGACCTCTTTGCGCGCTTCCTGCCGCCGCTGTACGAGGATTCTGCCGCCACGACCAACTGAGCGTGGGGAAAAAAAAGTGCGTGGTCTTTGCGCCCATAAAAACAAAAAACGCCAACATGTCGGAGCCCATGTGCGAGAAACCAGGGTGCATGAGCCCGCGCGTTCGGCGCATGTGCGGGAGGAGCCAGCAGACGATGGTGCGCCGTCTGTGCATGTCGCATGGCGAATACGGGGTGTTTTGTGCGCGATGCATTGCCAAGGCGCGCGAGAAACGGAACAACTATGAGCATGGCCATGACGAGGCGGGCCGGTGGCGGGGCGGGCCGGTGTACAAATTTTGACATGGGCCGGCCGATGTCATGCCGGAAAAAAAAGTTGATACGTGCTCACCCCCGGGATTTGAATAACTGCACGCGACGGTTCGGTCGCGAAAAATTCTTCAGTTCAGATTTGTTTAGTTCAAAAATATACTACCGCAAAAGTTTACGCCAGATTTTCTAAGACTCGAAGGGGCACCGTGCAGTTATTCGATTTTGGGGGGTGAGGGTGTATCAACTTTTTTTTTTCGGCATGACATCACCGGACTCCCATGCCGGAAAATTTTGGCGGGATGTCCGGGAGAAAAAAATATGTTTGGTGTGTGCTTAGAAGTTGACCTGGAACTGCCCTGTTGTGCCGGCGGGCCCGCCAAAGACGCAGCGCGCGACGGGCTTCTGCGACGAGAGCGCGTGGAGGTTCGAGACGCCGTTGCCGAAGCTGGCCGCGTTGTTCATCTGTTTCTCGAGGGCGCGGCCCATGGCCGTGAGCGCCGGCGACTTGCCGGCCATTGCCATGTTGGCGCGGCGAGCGTTGTCCCAGCCAATGGCGCTGGGCGAGCGCACGTCGCCACGCCCCAAAAAGACGGCCCGCGCGACGTGGGTGCGCGCGCTGTTCTGCGCGGGCGTCATGCGCTTGGAGGCCGTGCCCAGGCCAAGGACGTTGACCAGGGCCTCGAGCTGCCGCGCCATGCCGTCAATGGCGTCGTCCAGCGCGCGGTTCCCCGTCCCGCCCGCCTGCTCGTCCTTGAACGCCTTGAGCCCCTGGATGCCGGCCGCGAGCGACACCGACGGGAACTCGTGCACTTGCTGCATGGCCTCCAGGTACTTGTCGCCCACGGCGCGGTTCGTGTTCATGTACTCGACATAGGCGTTGTCTCTGTGGCCCTGCTTGGGCCGCTCGTTGTAGAGGCGGAAGTTCCGCTCGAGGACGCGCGAGAAGTGCATGTCGTCGGGGTTGTCGATGGGCACGAAGATCAGGCGCGCCTTCCGCCAGTCCTGGCCGCCCGGCTTGTACGACTTCTCCGCCGTCGAGCTGGGCAGGTACGCGATGATGCGCGCGAGCTGGCCCACCTCCCAGTTGGTCCACGTGGGCACCGACACGACGCCGCTGACGGCGACGGCGATCTCCTGGATCGGCGTGACCACCGTCTCGCGCGACTGGATGGGCGCGTCTGCCCATGCGATGCCGATCTTGCCCAGCTCCGCCAGCACGAGCTCCATGGCCATGTCCGGGTCGTCCGGGAACACCGCGAGCTCCTTGGAGCCCATGTTGTTGAGCAGGGACATGACCGGCACGAGCCGGCTGGACCCCCCGCGCAGCTTCTTGGGCCGGCACACGATCTCGCCCTTGATGATGCCCATGGACTCCTTCTCCTGGAGGGGCGGAAAGAGCGCCGGCTTGTCCTTGTGATCCTTCTCCTGGTCCTTGAGGATGCGCGTCGCGGGCATGATGGCGGGGATGTTGATGATCCCGGTGTTGCGCTCGAGTCCATAGCCGAGACGCGCGCCGGCGCCGGGACCGTGAGCCATGTTTTTCCTTTCCTTGTTGGGACGGGAGAGAGAGAGAGAAAGCGAGAGACAGTCGCTTGTACTTTGTTCCCTTTAAAACACGCAATGCTAAATAGTACACGCCTGCTTTCTTGGGATGTGGCACCCTCCAGCGCCGCGGAGCACTTTTAGGCGCGCTTTTTTTGGGTGTGGCTCCTCTTGGCCACGCCCGCCACCTGGTCAAATTTGGTGCGCTCGTTGCCGTGCGTGTCCCACCCCGGCCGCGAGCGCCGCGCGAACATTTCGAGCTTGTTCATGTTGGCGACGTCGAAGACCTGGGCCACGCGCTTGAAGAAGGCGTCGGGTTTGCGGCTGTGCTGGCGCACGCGCGCGTAGAGGACCGAGCTCGCGTGCTTCTTGCTATCCAGGAGGAACTGCTTGACCTTGCCGCGCGTAGCCAGGAGCACGAACTCTGGGTTGCCGCGCGTGTACGACCCCAGCAACTTGCGCGTCGTGCCGTCCTTGGCCACCTTGATCCACGTCAGGAACGTGGTCACGTAGCGCATCTTCCACGCCTTGAGCAACTCCAGCGCCACGGGCATCTGCGGCCCCGTCGTCCACATGAGCATGACCGCGTCGTCGGCCAGCGGCACGTCGATCTTGGCCATCTCGGCGCCCGTCATGGTGTCGTACGTGTTGTTGGCCGTCGTCCCGATGACGCCCTCGCGCTTGCCGCCGCCATACCGCCACGGCGGGTCGACGGCTACCAAATTGTAGCGCTTGGGGGTTTCCGCCGCGGGTCCGTCCTCACTCATCGGAGTGTTTATATATAACAGCGGAGTACACGCGATGCTTAAACGGGGGCGCCACGCCACCATGGACAGGCTCTATGTGTCGAACGTCACCGGGCTGATGAGCATCCGCGCCGAGGATTTGCCCGCCTTCCTCAAGGAAATTGCGCGGCGCCTGCGCCAGGGGGAGAAGATGGTGGTCCTCGACGTGGACGGCACCCTCTACTCGGACCGCGCGGACGCCGGGGTGAACGAGAGCGTCGTCATCCAGCCGGACATGCCCGAGGCGCTCTCGGCCCTGGGCGACGACTGGGTCTTCCTGACGCAGGGCCAGGCGCCGCACCGGGGCATCACCGACCCCGAAATACTGGGCCGCGACTACCGCGTGCCCCTGCACAACACACTGGAGTCGGGGCTGATGCGCGATGCCGTCAGGGGCCTCCAGGACCTTGGACCCGACGAGAACAACTTGCCCGGCGTCTACGTCTACGCCGAGGACAAGCCGTCGGTGGTCCTGCGCCTGACGCGGCTCCTCCGCCTGGAATACCTGACCAGCCAGGGGGATTACCGGGCTTCGGTGCGGATGGAGGAGCAGTGTCGATGGGCCTTGGACCAGTACCAGCGCGGTGTCGGCCACGAAATGGACCCCGCGCGCGGCATCCGCATCATGACCACGGAGATCGCGTACGAGATTGGCAGGCAGCGCGAGATCAAGCAGCGCGTGGCGGCCAGGCCCCGCGTGTACTTCTTCGACGACAACCCGGCCACCATCGACCGGGCCATCCGCAAGTTCCAGGCCAACAACGTGGGTGCCATATGGGCCATCCACGTGTCGCCCAGTGTGAGCAGCGGAAGACCCGTCATGCCGCACCAGCCGCGCCCCCGCCGCACCCTTGGCGTGCGCCCGTCCATGCGCGACTACAACGACGACGACGACGACAGCCCACACTCGAGCTACTCGCGCACGCCCCCCGAGACGGACTACTCCATCAGCACACCGGGAGCGCTGACCTTTGGCGACAGCGACACCGAGGCCGACGATTGAAGTGTGTCGCTCAGGTCCTCGAGTGTCCGGAAGACGTAGACGCGCTCAATGACGCGCGACACCTCCGCGCACCATTGGGCGTACGTCATGCCGCCCTCATGCCACACGCGGCGCATGGCCACGATGGCGCGGCGCTGGTCAATGTGCAGGCCGCCAAAAGCGCCGCGCGTGTCAGCAAAGTAGATGATGTAGTAAAACACAGGGTTGTACATCATCAAGCGCTCAAAGGCGACCATGGCATCCGCCTTGTGGGTTAGGTGGTCCAGCGGGACATGGCTGAAAAAGAAGGTGCTGCATGGGGAGTCGGGGACCGCGTACCACTCCGCGAGGAAGCGCACCATGGACATTTTTTTTGTGGCCGGATTTTTGTCCGAGTGGCTAGGGTGGACAAAAATCATAACTTAACATCGAGATGGATGCGGCGAAGTTTCTAGATGGGTTCCTCGTCCTTGTGATTTTGTTTTTCTTCACGCTGGTAATCATTCGCGCGGAGGATGCGTACATGGCACCCGTGCATGCCTGCGAGTTCACCATCTCCAGCGCGGCGATGGGATGGGATGGGTGCGCTCTATTCACGTCGCTGGCATTTAGGAAGATGTACTTTGCCTATGCCGTCAATGCGACGTATGATTGCATGAAAACGACTATGGACTCCAAAGGCATGAAAGACGCGGCAGACATGAGCGACGACGCGTTGCTCGCGGCCTTTGACGAGATATCCATGGAGTGCCGCGACGATGGCGCGATCCCCACGGTCGTGGAACTCGTCGAGGCGTGGGAGAGTAACGAGAAAGCGGCCGTCCTGGCCAAGGTCGAGACCTACCGCTATAATTGGTGGGCGCACTACGTCGCATACATGGAAGAACTAGTCAAGATTTTCACCTGGTTTTTGACCGTGTTGATTCCATAAAAACAGTTACTACTTAATACTTTGCATGTCACTCGCGTCCATGTTGGGCATCTTGCCCGTGGTAATGAGGTCACCCATGTACGCGTTAATGACAAAGGACATCATGAGATCGTCCTTGCCGCTCCCCGTCTTGCCGTACTTGTCCACCGTCCCAGACACCGTGTACTTCTTGGCGGAGAAGGGGTTGTCCGACTGGTTCTCGACCAGGCGGAACGCGCGCATCTGCTGGACGAACTTCTCGAACGTGTCCTTGACGCGCGTGCGCTTATCCGCCCACCGGTTGGCGGTAACCAGGTCGCGCGCGATCTTGAGGTGGCCCGTGCGCACGTGGAACGACGCGGCCTCAGCGTACTGACTCTTGGAGTTGGCCACCGTCGGGAAACCGGGATCCTCGAGGTTGACGCCGTCCTGCATCTTTTGGTAGATCGTCTTGACGTTGTACATGTCGCGGATCCCATCCCACATGTGCCCGACGGTGAAGCCCAAGGCGCGCTCGGGAATGTAGTAGATGACGGAGTCCTTGAAGAAGTCGACCTTGCGCAGGGCCACGATGTGGTCGCGGAGGAACGTGGTGTTGTCGGGCGTTTTGCGGACCTGTGCGGATCAAGTGCGGTGCGTTAACAAGGGGAAAAAAGGAAGACGAAGTTAGCACACGGGATGTTGGCGTGCCATACCGCAAAAAAAAACGAGGAACAGCAAAGGGAGAACACGTACCGCATGAGCATCCAACCCAACGAGCTGCAGGCGTTGTTTTTCGAAGAAATAGAGGTAAAGAGGCGTCAGCAAGATGATATCTACGATTTCATGTTCGTGGGGTCGCCCAAGATCGACCCTTGGTGCAGGTGGGCAGCGGACATTGCGCGGGCGGACCAGCCCAGGGTGCTGAGCGAGCCGGGCATGGCCGAGGGCCTCGAGTACGCGTCGTGCAAGGCGCCCCCAACCGACCGGATCGCGTTTTTCTGGGTGCTCGCGTGGATGTACCCGCGCATACAGGAATTCCTCAAGGACGAGACCACGCTACATGCACCCGGTCACGTCGCCGTATTCCTTAAGACGCAACTGCCCGCCCTGTGCCAGGACTTCCTCGATGGGCAGTGCGCAGATCCGTCGGTCGAAGCCTTCGTCTGGAACGTCCGCGCGTCGTACCAGAAAATCGTCGGCTTCTCGTGCGACCTGTAGCAATAAAAAAACAACAGAAACTTACGATTCTCGCGCCGTACATGAGCGCGACCGTGCAGATGGCCATCTCGCTACCGGTGCCGGCTCCCCCGCCATTGGGATCGACGGTCAGCACCAGGATGGGCGCCGTCGTGAACTTCTCCGGCACGAAGCGCGGCGCCGCAAGCCACTTATCGATGGAATTGGCCGGTATGAGCGAGTTGCCCTCGTCGGTGACGATACCCATATTCTCGCGCACCAGGATCGTCAGCTGGTCCTGCATGATGACCTTCATGATCTTGTTCTTGTCCTCGCTCTTCCATGGTGGTAGTAGCTTGAGACGGTGCGTGCACTTGAGCGGGTCGCGCTTCTTGCACCGTGTGCACGAGAGCTCCATGTCCACCAGGAGGAACAGCGGATCGCCCGTGTCCGGATCGCGCATATTCATCAGCTTGGTGAAGAAGTTGAAGGAGTCCACGGGCGTCGAGATCATGACCAGCACGGCATCCTCCATGCCGATGAGCGGCACGATCACCTCGTAGAACATCTCGAGCGGGATGTACGCGGCCTCATCGACGCAGATCAGGTTGGCATTGGTACCGCGGAGTCTGGTTTAGTGGGGAGAAAAAAAAAACAAAAACGGAACGAACAGGGCAACAAAGCGGGGGGTCAGCGAGCGTTTATGACGGCGACCAGGCACATGGTCGTCGTCGTCGTCGTTGTCGTAGTCGTTCTATGCGCGGTGCGTTTAGCGGCATGATGGAATTGTACATGGTGCATGGTACATGGAACATGGAACATGGAACACCAACGAATCACATGCGCGCGGCATTGGTCCTGCTGCCCGCGCTGCTGTTGTTGTTGTTCAGGCTGCTGCGGCTTGCGGCGCTGGAGGCCGAGGCGCGGTTCCCGCCCACGAGCACCGTGTCGATGAAGTGGACCTGCGCGGCGCGCTGGTACGTCTTGCCGTCCTCGTTGAGTAGCACGGGGCCCACGTGGTGCGAGCTGATGATGCGCGCGCTGGCCACGCGGCCGTTGACGCCCTTGAGCTTGACGTGCTCGGTGGGCTTGGTCGCGTGCATGTGCTTCGAGAACCCCATGTTGTCGCGCAGCATCTGGCGAGACACCGTGCCGTCCTCGGCCTCGTGCTCCTCGTTGTCCAGCGGGGACACGTGCGACTCCATGACGGAGCGCGCGAAACGCGCGAGCTTGGGGTTCTTCATCTTCTCGTGTGTCTGGCCCATGGCCGCGAAGGCCGCGTTGACTGGCACGAAGAGCTCGACGCCGCCGTTAGCCTCGGCGCGCGCGATCTTCTTGTCGATGTTGGTGCTCTTCAGGTGAGCGGCGGCGTAGGACGCGCTGGGTGTCTTGTTGATGAGGTCCATGGCGGCGGACCCGGCGTCGGTGACGTCGTTAATGTGGGGCACGCGGTCGTCGGCTTCCGCCTCGTAGAGGGCCTCGGCATACTCGTCGTCCGAGCTGCTCTCGGACTCGTAAAAGGCCATGGTGGGTAGCGAGGGGGCTGCTGGTTCCAAGGGTCACAGGGGCGTGCTATACAGGAGACATGCGTGACCTGACTATGTATTCACACTGCGCTATTTGCCGATCTTTCCGCGGCTGCCACCTTCTCCTCGCGCGCGTCCTCGTCGAAGCGCAGCACCCCCACGGAAAAGTCGGGCGCCGTGGAGGTCTCGCGGTCCTCGACGCCCAGGATCGCGCCGTCGAGCGCGGCCTGCATGCGCCAGAACACCTCGTCCGCGATGTACACGGTGTCCGTGTAATCGAGCGGCGCGTGCCCCTTGCGACGGTGGTCCGCGCGGATGCAGCCGCGCGCGTTGGCGCTGCGGGCGCCGCAGCATGGCCACACGCCGGTCCTGTCGTCGCGCGCCATGGCGTGCTGCCTGCACTTCCACTGGCCAACATTGTAGAACTCGCGGAAGGGCGCGCCGCACTCGCAGAGCATCTCGTGGCGGCGCCACTCGTCGATGACGATGCGCCATGACTCCGGGACGGTCTGGAAGAGGTGCGTGATGGCCGCGGCCTCGGGCGTGGCGGGCAGGTCCCCCAGCAGCACGACGGCGCCGCTCATACCTTGTGGATGTCGGCGCTAAGCGGGATGTACTTGACCTTTTTGCTGCCCTTGCGCTTTTTAGTCAGGCACAGGTAAATGGCGTAGCAGACCACCAAGAGCGCGACGACGCCGACGAGTGTGTACGCCGAGTACACGAGCGCGCTTTGGGGCACGGTGTACCCGTCCTCCGCCAGGTTGTTCCCGGGCAGGATCGCGTACTGGATCACGTAGGCCAGCCCTACCCACAGGAGGACCGAGTTGAACAGGCAGCATACGATCTTTCCCGGGACCTTCAGGAACGTGAAAAACCCCATATTTGGAAAGGTGCGCGGGCGGAACTTGTATATATACGCGGGGCGCACACCATGGGCCCGTTCAGGCAGCACATGTGGCGCACCGACGAGAGCGAGACCGTCATCTACAGGCTGAACGAGATGGAGTATATCCCGTGGGAAACGCACGCCAAGTCAAAGCAGCGCCTGCGCGTGCTTGCGGGCGAGATCGTGGTCGACGTCGGCCCCGCGACGCGCATCATCGAACATGGCGGCACCACCGTCATTCCCCGCAACACGCCGCACCGCGTCTCGGCCGTCGGACCCGCGGTCATCCTGTCGACGTACACGCCGCCCATCGTCTTTGACGAGGACCACGCCGCGACCTACGACGTCCTGGACCTGGACATCCCCGAGCCTGTGTGGGAGTACTACCGCTCTGTGCGGGAATGAGAGAATACATGCGCGTTTTTATTCCTTCGCAGTCGCTTTGATAAACGACCCTGTCGAGTACGAGAATGGCGGACAATCCTTGTCGTGCGATGTCACCGAAATGGAAACGGTCGCGCCGGTCAGTTCGTGGAGTTGGGCGAGCTTGACCAGCAAATTGTGCGCCCGCTTGTTGTAGATGCGGCGGCGGCTGTAATCCTCAACAACGTACCCGAAACTGCTGTCAATGCGGTACCCCTGCGCGCGACGCCAATCTTCGTCCCGCGCGGCTTTCTCTTTCGCGCGCTCGATGACGATGACCGCGTTCTGCTCAGCCGCCTCGGGCTCGTCGCTCAATGTGTACACGACCGCGGGTTCCACCGTGATGGCGGGGACATAGGGCTCGTTTTCGTTCATGGTGAATTCGGTCGGCAACGCGTATCGTTCCTCGCGATGTTTCGTTATGCGCGCATAGACCACTATACATATACCGATCAACACTAGAATAACAGTTAGAACGAGAAACCCGTCGACTATAGCCTCGTTAGAGATGGCAATGCCCTCGTCCGTGCGGAAATGACCCAGAAACACGGCCTGGATGCATACGGCCAAGAGCAGCCACGCCGCGGCAAAGACGAAAATGGACGTGAGAAGATGCCGCGGCACCGCCAAGAGCGCGCGCATGCGACCAGTTGTTTGAGTGTGACCACGACGTTGACTACGCGTGGTGAGACAGCGACGGCACGACCCTGCACCTCGTGGGCGACGCGTGGATCACGAAGTGGTCCGTCTCCAGTAAAAATTCGCCGGTGGTATCCGGGTCGTTCACCTTGAGGAACTCGCGCACCTTCTGGCCCATATCGCCGTTCTCCTCGTCGATGATATCGCGCAGTTCCGGCGGGTACGCGTCCTCTGCCCAGCACATGGGCGTCTGGCATGCGTCGAGGCCGAGGACGAGGCCCAGGTTGACGTGGTCGTAGAGCAGGATCCATTCCTCCATGTTCGCGGGGTCGCGCACGCACGACGTGACGTGCCACGCGCGCACGCCCGTGTCACCCTCCTTGAGGCCGTGCTCCCTGGCCAGCCACCCGCCGCGGTCATAAGAGAGGACGCCGTGGTTCAGTGCAAACAGGCATTCGGTGTTGTCGGGATGGTAGGGCTTCAGGGCGGCGGCGGGCGTGGCCATGTCGTCGTTTTGTTGTTGTTTGTGTGGCGTGTGGCGTGTGATGTTTTATGGCCGGACCTACCGCGAAAATGCAAACATGCTAATAAATAAGTAGTGCGTCCCAACAGCCGCGACGAGTCCCGTAATCGGCGCCGTCATGATCAGGGCGGACACCAGCGTCTTGTTCCCCGCGAAGCGCGGCACGTTCCGTACCCACCCTTGCAGGTACGCGAACAAAAGGATCCACTCGGCGAAGAGGGCGAACATGAATTGGGCGTACGCCGCGCAGCCAAACGCGACGACATCGAACGGGAGGGCCATGAGGTGGGGCGCGGCCATGGCGGCGGCGGCGCTGGCGGTGGACATGAGAGCTTTTTCTGGTGTTTTTATGGTCCTACCTATGGTCAAACAACAAAGAGACTTAAGATCAACTTGTGCACTCCCCACGCCGCAATGGCACCCGTAACCGGCGAAGTAAGGACTAACGCGGTCGCTAGCAGCGGCTTTCCCGCGAGGCGCGGCGCGAAGAACCACCACTCGTTCGACACGCCCAGCACGAACTGGACGTAGGTCACGCCGCCAAAGGCCGCGGCATCAAACGGGAGCGCAAGAACGTGCGGCGCCCATCCAAGCGGCACGGACATGTTTTTTTGTGGTCAAAATCAACTTTTAGGTAGGTATGTAACCAGAACATAAAAAAAAACAACACGATGTCCGGCAAGACCATGGTCATGATCGCGGTGATCACGGCCTTCTGGCTGGCGGAACCAGACTCGGCGGAGGAGCTGTTCTTTATGCTAGTCGCGGTCGCGCTGGTCTGAGTCGTCATCCTCCAGCACCCTGCGGACAAAGCCCCACTCGGCGTCGGTGCGCTCGCCCTCAAAATCCTCCTTGACCAGCTGGACGCGCACGTCGTCCATGGGCTGGGCCACGATGAATTGAACGCGCCAGCCCACCGCGATGAGCGCGTCGCCGCGTGTGAACCAGCCGTTGACGTAGCCCTCAAAGCCCGCGCGCAGGTGGCCGAAGACGCCCCGCGGGATGGGCTCGGGGCGCGGGAGACCGATGGCCAACGCATAGTAGCCCAGGTGCTCGGCCGCCCTGCGCGTCATCCAGAGCCCCGAGGGCCCCGTGGGCTGGCCGTTGGTCACGTCCCAGCACCAGCCGTCTTTGCCGATGAGAATGGAGAGTGCCACCGTCAGCGGGCGCCCGGACAGCTTCTCAAAAGACGACGCGAGGACCTGCCACATGAGGTTGTTGTACTCGAACGTCCCCGGCTCGCTGCGCTTGACCCTCGAGAGCCGTTCCACCGCAAAGGCCAGCAAGTCGCCCTCTGGATTGTTGACGACCGCCCGGAAGGCGTCAAAGTCCCACGCCGTGTCGGGGTACCCCGTCGTGTTCTGCAGGGCCTGGCCCACGGTCGCGCCCCCGAGGCCCGGGAGCTCCGTGTCCCGCGGGATCTCCGCGTGGTGGTAGCACAGACCAATGGCGGCTTTGGTGATGGACATCACGTTGCACATGGGCTGCTCGCCTCGAAGGATGGAGAACGCGTCCATGACGTTGCCCTTGGCCGCCTCCAAGGCGCCGCGAAGCTCCGTCATGGACGCCATGTGGTGTGTTTTGTTTTGTGATCAGATGTGCGTTTTAATATGGGACACGGGCACTCACTCCTCGTCGTCGTCGACGGTGATAACCACGGGTAATTGCGCGTCGATGTCGACAAGCACGGGGTCCTGGCCCAGCGGCGCGCGCACGAAGGGCATGAACACCGCGGGCACCGCGAAGTTGGTCTCGCGCAGGACATGGGGGTTGTACTTGGCGCGGAGCTCGGCGATGAGGGCGTCGGGGTCCATGCCGCGGTGCTTGTGGAGGTAGCGCACGAAGAAGGCCGCCGAGCGGTTGCGGCCCTCCTTGCAGCAAATGATGCTGCGCCGCGCGTGCCCGTGTTGCTCCTTGGTCTTGGCGACCATGCCCTCGAGTGCGCCGAAGCATGTGCGCATGCGCGCCTGGCTCTCCTCCGCGGAGTCCATGACGCGCGCGCGCGGGGGCACGCCGGGAACGCGGCGCAACTCTGCGGCCACACATAGCACCTCGTCGCGCGTCTCCTGCGCCCTCGCGGCCGAGGACAGACCGAGGTCGCCGACCCAGGCGACACCCCCCTGGACACACACGCGCCGCAGCGGCCGCCGGCATGTCTTGGTCGGGAGCTCCATGGGGGGCCGACGCGTTTTCTTTGTTTTTTTGTTTAAATGGTAGGATCTATGGACCTGTACTTTTTTATGCCGGCAAAAATGTGTAATAAAGATGGATTAACACGTTTAAAGTACAACAATGTGCGGTAACAAGCGTTATGGTTTAGCCCCATTGATCGTTCGAGTCCTCGAATTCCCTGTCCGTCATGAGCACGCCGCCGATGCGGTACTCGCGCGCCGCCAAGGCGCCGTTGGGCAACCACACGCGCACCGCATAACCGGACGGGTTGTCCAGCACCCCGTTCACGTAGTACTTTACCGACTCCCTTTTCCCGTTTGGGTACCACTCCATGAGCGCCGGTCCGCCGATTCTGTGCGGGTTTCCGTCGACCCAGTACCCCAGGCGGTGCATGGTGCCGTCGCGGTACCATTCCAAAATCGCGGGCCCCTCCGGATTGTGTCTCTCGTCGTTCTCGTAGTACCCCTCCTGCGCCAGCCGGCCGGTTCGGTACCAGGCCAGAAACGCCGGGCCGTCGATTCGGTGGTGCTCGCCCTCGAAGTAGTAGTCCTCGGCCCGGAGTTGCCCGTTGTCGAACCACGTGCGCATCGCCGGGCCGGGGAAGTTGTGGAGGTTGCCATTGATGTAGTACGACTCCCACTTGAGCCCGCCATTGCTGAACCATTCGCGCAAGGCCGGCCCATCCTCTCTGTGGAGCCTGCCCTCGATATAGTAATCCTCCCTCTCCAACGTCCCGTCGCGGAACAAGTACCGTATTGCGGGCCCGTCCTCCCTGTGGAAGCGCCCCAACTCGTCGTACCATGTTTGCCTCTTGAGCGGGCCGTCCTCGTAGTAATCGCGCTCGGGGCCCGCGATCAAGCTCGAGACGCCCTGGAACGGCGCCCCGGCGCGGCCCCTGCTGCGCGTGGCGCGCTTCTTCTTCTTCTTACTCTTAAAACACCGCGCGGCCATGACGACGTCGCCCTTGTGAGCGACGAGCGCCGCGCGCATCTCCGCGTCGGTGATGCCCATGGCGCTATTTTTTTCCACGTAGAACATGCAGACTTTAATATAGTGGCCGCTCCGTGATCATGACCGGGCGAGCCTGATGCGCCTGTAAAACTCGGCGTCGCGCAGCCTCTCGAAGATCAAGCGCCGGATATCCAGTGGCAAGTCGCCCAATCTCGACCCTGTGCCATAGAGCGCTGCCATGGCCACCAACTCGTCGCCCGCGAACCACGCGCGGAAGGGGTCGCGCAGCGAGAACGTCACGTTGCAGTACTGCAGATGGATCTGGAAGGCCGGTACGTTCGGGCGATGAGCCACAAGGTATGCCATGAAACTAGAGCTCATCTTGAACTTGTGGGGATCGACGTCCGGCGCCGCTGGCATGACACTGACATCTGTCCAAGTGCCCCCGTCCTCGACGCACACGTCAAAGTAACGGCCCTTGCGATTTTTACCCGAACAGTGCGACAGCGTGTAGGTGTCCCCCGGCTTGTTGTGGTATCCATACCTAAATCCAGCGCTTCCGTGCCGCGGCTGCTCGTGCGCAAAAGGGTGCTGGTCCGATACCACAGCCATGTAGCCCTCGTCGTCCGTGGAAAGAAGCCGTAAGACAGCTTGGTGCAGGTCATTCTGAAACGGGCGGAGGCGCTGCAGGCGCGCGGGTTCGTCCCACATTTCGTCCCTGGGTTTGTTAAACGTCTTCTTCACGCGCGCCTCCTTCCACAGTGTGTGCATGTCGTGGGACGCCGCGTAGACGCGCCGCCGCCATGCGGCGACATCCGTGGGCATGGCCATGTTTTTTAGGTGTGTGCGTGCGTGGCTATGTGGCTATGTCGCGGTCCATCTAGGGTTAAGTGCAACTGCGTCTGCGTAACCAAACGTGCCAGCGGTTGACAATTAAAACACGCACATATTCGCCGTTTTTGTTCTTTTTTTCGCGCGCGCGGCACGACCATTTTCCAACTAGTGGAAAGCATGGCCGACCTGGCGTGCGCGCGGAGCGATTGCTCGCGCGAGCCCACCATGCGCTGTTACACGTGCAGAGAGCTCGTATGTGTCGCGCACCAGAAACAACACGTCGAGTACCATCATGAAACAGCGGCGACTGTTGTGGTGTGCCACCCCGTGTGTGCACACGTCCAGCGGGCGAGAGCCAAGCAGAAAAAACGCGATAAAAAACATGCCCAGCGCGTGCGCGAGGACCTCGCCGCCCTTGACCGCCAGGACCTGCACTTTGCCGCGCGATGCGCCAAGGCGGTGTGGATCATGTACAGCGCTGAGATTAAGTGTGTCCTGCTCATACTCGGTATCGGCTGCATGCTTATCGTGTTGAATCGCCTCTTCGCCCTGATCAATTCCCTACCCGTGTCCCCGGAATTGGCGTGGGTAATGTTTTTAGATTGTTTTGGTCTCGGCTTCTTTTTCTGACCTGCTTTATTCTGTCAATTTCTCTCTTGTAGGTTCCAGATCGATGACATCCACTGCGCGTGTAATGTCTCCGTGTAGGAGCTCCCAGTAAAAAGCGTAGTGTGTACCGTTGGGCTGTTTCCCCGGTACGAGCGCCGCGAAATCGGCCATCGTCTCGGCGTGCGGCTGGTCCTTGGGCAGCCATGTCAGGCGCTGGACGGTGTTCGAGCACACGGCGTAGTGCGTGGGCGTGTCGTACACCTCGAAAATATTGCGGCTTAGTTTGTCCCGCGCCACGTAGACGCGCTTGGTGTTGAAGATGCTGTGCGGTAGCCGGTCGGAGCGCACGACGCTGGTGTCGGGCATGGGCATGGCCACGGGCGCGTCCCCAATGTACTCGTCGGGCGCCTCAAACGGCGGCGATGCCGGCGCTTCTTCCTCCGGTGGCTGTGCAAAGATATCCGTGGACAACAAGTCTTCCTCGTCCGACGCATCCATCTCGGGCGCGACGTAGGCCTCCATCTTGCGGCGCAGCGCGGCCCACAGCGTCGGGTTGGGGTCCGTGCGCTTGAGCGCGCGGTGTACCTGGTCCATGAAGGCCTTGTCGCTGCCCCACGCGGGAAGCGTGGACACTGCGGTCTTCTTTTTGGGCCCGAAACCGACGTAGAGGATCAGCGCGCGCGCCACGGGGATGTGGTACTCGTGCTGCATGGTGTACACCTCGCACGCCAGCTGCAGCGCGTGGTGCGTGGCGAACGAGTTGGGCAGATTGCGGCACACGCCGCGACAGAAGTTCCTGCTGTTCTTGATGCCGTTGTTGTACCCCGTCTTGAGCGAGACGACCACGATCTCCTTGACCTTGTCTACGGGGCGGATGTACGTGCAGATCAAGTCCGCGTGCGTCAGGTAGTGGCCCTTGAAGGACAGGAGCGGCGCCTCCGAGGCCACGGGGTACAGGCTGTGCTTGGCCAGGTAGTGCTCAATGGCTTGGGTGTAGCGGTGCTTGCGCTTGACCTCGATGCCGTTGGTCAGGTCCTCGACCTCCTTGTGCACGCGCGTCCCGATGCTGCTCGACGAGTTGCCGCGCTTGCGCCGCACGACGCGGTGGTGCGGGTAGAAGGCCTCCTTGAGGGGCCGGGTGATGCCGCGGACCATGGACCCGCCCGCGCACTGGCCCTTAACCAGCGAGGCGCGCGGGCCATAGTAGATGTTGCGGAGCATCCTTTGTTTGAGGCGCATGCGGCGGCCGGACTTGTTTTGGGGGCGGCCTTCCGAGCACCGCCACATAAGAGGTCCTCGCTATAAGGCGGCGCGTCCGGCGCGGGTGGTAGAAACCGAGTGGCATGGAACTCTTCCAGCCGCCGACGGCCGATGTCGTGTCGGCGCGCGAGTGGATGGTCATCCTGGGCTACGTCCCGCTGGCGGCCATGGTCCTGCTAGCGCTGTGGTACTCGGCGCGGCCCATCTGCCTGATGGTGACGCCCAACGCGGACTGCCCGTCGGTGCGCGAGCACTACGCGCTGTACTTCATGGGCCTGACGCCCTTCGCGCTCTCGTGTATGCTCGCCAGCACACTCGGGTACCCGACGCACGAGGGCGCGGTCGTGGCCACCATGAACATCGCGTGGTGGGCGATACTGGCTCTGGTCGTCCTGGTATTCATCACGGCCTTTGTGCCGCACGACGACTGGGAGGACTGGCTCTGGCTCGGCGTGTGCTCCGCGTTCTTGCTGGCGGCGACCGCGCTCAAGCTGGCGATCTTCAACTACAAGAAGGTGTACAAGCGCTTCCTCAAGCGCGCGCGCAAGAACATCGGGAGGACGCTGGGGTCCAACTTCAAGGGCGAGGACGCTGCAAAGGTGCCCATCGCGCTCGAGCGCAACCGCCAGGGCCTGCTGCGCCTCTTCTTCCTGGACCTGGCGCTGGTGGCCGTCTACCTCGTCACGATCTTCCTGTTCCAGATCTTCCCGGGGAGCTGGAATATCATCAGCGTGCACACGCTCTTCTTCGTGCTGTCGCTCTCCGCGCTGCACCTGTTCCTCGTGCCCTACCGACGCATCCTGGTCGGCCTCAAGAACATGCGCGACCAGATCGACGACACGATCCTTGTCCCGCTCTCGGGGGGCCTGGTCTTCCACATCGAAAGCGCCGTCATGGCCGATGCGGCGCTCCTCACCGTGGACTTCGTCTACGTCTTTATCCTCATCGTGCAGGCGCCCGACGTGGACATTGCGACGTTTATCGCGGCGGTGGTTCTGCTCAGCGTGCTCGGCGGCATGCTCACCATCGACATCTACACGATCTTCGACACGCGCCTCCTCACCGCCAACATCAACAAGTACGTCGAGGAGGTCGAAGAGGTCTACCCGGAGCTGGCGAACATCCGGCCGCTAAGCAGCAAGAAACCGAAGCCCAGGCCCAGCCGGAGCAAAAAGGAGGAATGAACTGAAAAACGAGTGCAATTTAGAGTGTCGACCCAGCGTACAGTACGGCGTTATTTTTTGTTCAAAGCGCAAACACAGCGTACAGTACAGCCAACGCTCCGGCCAAGACGAGGCACATGATCACAAAACCCAGGACGGTCGTGCAGCACGGGTGCGCCTTCTGGATGTACGGGAGCACCCACACATCCGTCGTGCCGCGGCGCGCGACGTAGGCGTGCGGGAACTTGCGCTTGTGGTCCGCCGCATAGTTCTGGTCGATGACCGCATCGGGCGGGAAGGTGACCTCGACCGTGTACTCGCTGTGGCGCGGAACGGGCTTGTGAATGACGCCCCCGGGTGGCACACGCTGCTGCAAGAACTCCTTGAAGCTCTTTTTCTGCGCCTTCTGGGCCTCGGACGTCTCCGCCACGACCTGGCAATTGCTCACGTCGCCATAGACGAGGCGCACGGACTTGTCGTCGTAGGCCAGGTCGCGCGCGTGTGCCGCGCGCCGTTCCACGCCCGACATTACGTTTTGGGCGCACGTCCAGCGGCTTGTTTTTATCGGCCTATTTGGTGCGGCCCGCACGCGCATCGCCATAGGAATGTGGCTGGGCATCTTCGTCGCGAACCTGGGCTTCTTGCTCAGCGCGGGCGCCGTGGCGTTCCTGCCGGGCTTGCCGGTGTCGCTCGTGCCCGCGGCCATCGCCAGCCTGGTCCTCCTCTTCGAGACCCATGCCGCGCCGTTCGCGCTGGCGGCGGCGGGGTGCGTCACGGTGAACCTCAACGGAACCGGGTGGTGGGGCCTCCTGCCGTGGGGCCTGGCGGGCGCCGTCACAGCAGCGTACCCGTTCCTGCACCGCCACTGGCCCAGACTGCTGGCGTGGGCCGTGGGCATCGCGGGGTGCGGCTTTACCATCTTCGTCCTGCTGCTCCTCTTCGGGATCCCGGGGGACATCGCCCTGATCCCGCTATGGGCGGCGTTCTTCGCGGCGCTGACGGCGTGCGCCGTGTGGTACCAGTCCTTCGAGAGCAGCGCGGTCTACCTATCAGCGGCGGCGATCTTCATGTACATGCTCGCGTCCCTGCTCTTCTTTGTGCCCACGACACCCAACGCGGCCGCGGCGGTCTTCCCGCTGGTCCTGTTCCACGGCGTGACGTGCCTCGCCGTCGCGTTTATGTTCTACTCGCGCACGGCGGGGCTGGGCGGCGACGGCGAAGACGACGACGACGACGTGTATTTTACTCCTCTGGATCCTTCTTGAGGACGGCGCTGGCGAATTCTATAAAGTACTCTGCGCATTCGTCGTGTCCACGGTTCATGAGGATTCAAATTCCCTCATGAATTTTCACGATTCATGAGGATTCAAATTCCCTCATGAATTTTCACGATTCATGAGGATTTTGGCGGTGGCCTTGACAGGAACGTTAATGAATGCGCAGACTGCGCGGCTGGGCGTAGTCCATGGGCAGAGACGACAGCGGCCCAGCGCTCCCTGGGCACAGGATGATCGTGAACGAGACGTCGGCGTACTTGAGCGCGGCGGCGATGGCTGTGCGCGGCGTGTCGCTCGTGACCAGGCAGAACACGTGGGCGCGGCGCGTCCCCATGTACCGCGTGAACTCCTCGACGTCCGCGCGGCGCACGCGCCCGTTCTTGGCGCGCTTGCCGTGGAGTGTGAACACGCCATTGCGGCCCTTGTGCGCGATGCCCACGGCGCTGGTCATGGTGTCGCGGAACAGCATGCCCTGCCGCAGGCGGTCGGCGACTGGCGCCCCCGGCGCGCTGAGGTGCCGCATGGCCGCTTCGCGCACGGCGCCGCCGTCGCTGCTGTCGCAGAAGACGAGGCCGTCCTTGAACTTGGCCGCGGGGATCACGCTCCCCAGACGGGCCCACTGGAGGAGGCTGATGGTCTCGTGCGTCCCCTCGAGGATCTGGTCGTAGACGGGCGCCTGCCACGACCCGGGCGGGAACGGCACGTCCTTCTTCCCCATGCGCGCGCAGAGCATGGCGAAGCCGTGCAGGAAGCGGTCGTCGAGTGCGAGGCGCTCCGTGGGGTCGCCCAAGAGGACCAGGCTCTGCGCGCGGCGCGCCAGCGTCCCCAGCTGCACAAAGTCCAGCCTGTCCGCGCGCAGGACGGCGAAGCGGTCTGTGCCTAGCGTGTTGCGCGCGGCGACGCCGTACTCGACGATGCGCTCCTCCGGCACGCCGCATGCCAGCGCGTCCGCCATCGTCTGCGGGTCGGGGGCCACGAGCATGGGCGCCTGTTCGTCGGTGCCGGCGAGCGCCGCGGCATAGAAGTCCCCAAGCCACTGCGAGCTGGCCACGCACCCCACCTTGCGGGGATCGCATACGGCCAAGAGCGCCTCCTCCGCGCGCCTGGTCTCCGCGAAGGACCACGGACCCTCAGGCCCGTGCGCGTCGAGGACCTTGTACCCGCATAGCGCCGCGATGGACTCGGCGGCGTCGCCAATATCGTCGAACGTGGTCATGCCGCACTCCATGTACAGGTAGCGCAGGACCTTGTACACGCGGAGGAGCATGCTGTCGTGCGCGCGCGCGAACAGGTCCCGCCGCACGGGCACGCGCTCGTCCATGTTGGCGCGCAGGACCTCCCAGATGCTGGCGCCCACGGGGTCGACGCTGATGGCGCGCGCGACCTTGTACCAGACCGTCGGTGCCAGGCGCATGGCGAAGCTGGCGTCGTAGTACATGAGCATGGCGTAGAAGTTGGGGTCGCCGACGAGCGCGGGCGCCGCGGCCTTGCGCTGCTTCTCGGTGACGTCCGCCAGCCTCTTGGCGTGCTGCTTGGTCGAGGGCTTCTTGCGCACCTTGCCGACGCCCGCGGGCCCGTTGGACGCCGGCACGGGGAGCGGCTGCACCTCGAGGAGCACGCACTCGGCGAGCGCGCCGCCCTTGTCGTGGGTGACGTGCATGCGGTACTGAAGCCACGGCGAGTCGCTGGGAAAGAGCGCGGCGGGCGCCTCGAAGCCCTTGGCGCGCGGTTTACCCACGGGCTTGATGCGGTACTTGCGCCCGCCGACGGTGCAATCGATGGGATCGCCGTGGATCTTGTACCATACGTCGACGTCCTTCGGTTTTTTCGCGGCGGGGGCAGCGGCGCCGGCCATTTTCAATCTGCCCGACGGCGCGCCACCAAACTACAAATGGGCTTCCGTGTCGGGCTGCAGAAACTGGCCGACGGGGTGTACACGTGGTACTGCCATGTGCACCAACACTCCGGCCCCGCGTACGACACCAAGGAAGAGGCGGAGAAGGCGATCGATGAGCACGCCGATTTGCTCTTGCCGGCGGCGCCTGTGCAAATGTCCTCGCCTGAGGAAGGGACAGAGGAATCTTGGCAATGGCGCTGTGCGCTGTGTGGACATGCCCGTCAGTCCGTAATCCACGAGCGCTTTATATACTTGTACAGCAGCTACCCCTTCCCAGACGAGGCTAGCGCAAGGGCCGCGGCGGAGATACACAACTGGATCAATAGGCACACGACGAACACGCTGGTGAAAAGCGCGAATAAAATATGATTCATAGTGTTTTTTATCATCGACGGACCAACAGAAACGCCGCGCGCAGAATCACCAGGCCCAGGATAACTGCCGCCACCGATCCCACGGCGATCTCGCGGCCGTAATCGGCCTGGACCGCAGGCGATACGGCGACGGTCCCCGTGGTCCCGGTAGTTCCTGTCGTTGTTGTGCTTGTGTTACCAGTAGTACCCGTGGTCTGCGCACTCGCAAGAGTGGCGCATAGCGACGCCAGAGCCGCGACGGCGGCGGCGGCGGCGGCGGCTGCGGCGCGCATGAGCGTTTTGGACTGTACTCTATGCGCCTGCGACGTTGCAAAATAGGCATCCTCGCCCTTTCGTTTCGGTCATGGCAATCGCCGCCGCACGGCCTCGATAAACTCGCGGCGCTGCCAGATGTTGTTGTGGTTCGCGCCCTCGAGAATGATGTGCTCAAAGTCGGGGTGGCCGCTCTCTTCCAGCTTCAGCGCCAGGCGGATCTGGCCCGTGGAGATACACGACTCGTCCTCCGTGCCCGAGGCCATGATCAGCGGCACATCGTGCGGAAAGTCGGCCTCGAACGGCGACTTGGACAGGAACGGGATGAAGCTTTGGAGCGGCCGGAACGGCTCAACGAGCCACCAGGGGTAGCCCATCTGGCTCAGGCGGTCCAGGACCACGTTCCACGCGCTGTCGAAGGGCGCCTCGGCGACGGCCAGGTGGATGCGCGCGCGCTCGTCCTTGGTCAGCTGCTCCATGACCAGGAAGAGCAGGCCCGCGCCGCGCGACGCGCCGTAGACCACGATGGGCCCCGGGTGCTTCGCCAAAGCGTCGCGCACGTCGCGGATGCCCTTCTGCACGTGCTCGCTGTGCGCGGGCGGGAGCCACTTCCAGGGGACGAGTCGGTACACAAAGCCCGGCTGGTCCGGCACGCCCAGGATCCAGCGCCAGCATGAGGACCGCGTGGGTTCGCCCGTGAGGACGCGGCCGTCGCCCGGAGTTTCCACGTGGACATCGCTGAAATCCTCGGCGGGCCACACCTCCGAAAAGAGCTTGTCGCCCTCTTCGCGGCCCGTGTAGAACACCTCGCCGTCGGTGCCGCGCGTGGTCACTACCGTGTTGGCGTAGCGCAGGCCCTGCAGGCGCGTGGACCCCATGCCGTTGAAGTACACCACGGCAAACGCCTGGACAGCGGCGGCGGACATGGCGAGAAACCTGAAAAGTGGCACGTACGCTAGCGAGCGTCACAAAAAAACAACACGTGCGCAGAGACCATGGCCGGTGGCATGGACGACCGCATCCGCGAACTGGAGATGAAGGTCGTGGGCCTGTCCACTGTGCTCCAGCAAGCGCGCAAAGAACTGCGGGACGCGCGCCTCGAGACCGGCACTGTCGTCTACATCGTCATGGACCAGCCGCCGCATAGCGACGTGTGCGTGTTTACGCGCTTCGAGGACGCGGTGGAGCAAGCCAAAGTGTTCTTTCGGCCGCGAGAAAGGGACGTGCTGTTTCTCAAAAGGGGCGCGCCCGAGTGGGACAAGTTGAAACCGGACACGGAGTACTGGGATACCGGCGACGAGGACTACGAAGAACCGCCGTCTGTGGTCGTGCGCAGGGAAACGATGCGCGGCGTTATACAGAATTGGCTCGACCGCCACGAGGAAGAGTGCAAGCGCGAACGTGCAGAATGAAAAAAAAATGTACAATACATACGACCGCAGCAGGGGTCATTTTTCCGACATGGCGGCTTCCCCGAGCATGGTAGTGCCCGCGCTGGCCCAGGTGGTGGCGCACCTGACCGAAGAAAACCGCCGCCTCAAGGCGGAGAACGACGCCCTGCGCGCGCAGCTTGGCGAAGACGGTGCTGTGTATGTCATGACCAGGATGAACCCGATGTGGCACGCCAATGACATTTTTGCCGGCCGCACAAAGGTGTGTTTCACGCTGGAGGAGGTGCATGCGACCATTGCGGCCTTCGGGGCCAACTTCCCCGACCAAGCGCGCGCGCAGGGGATGGTGGACTATGCACGCCAGCACCTGACCGCGGACAAGCCCATGTCGGACGTGATGATACCGGAGAGGGGCGGGTCGGACATGTATGTGTGCAGCGTCACGCGCTATTCCCGTGTATAAAACGACACTACAACTCCGCCATGTCGCGCTTTTTGTTTCGCTCGCTCTGCTTGGTCATGTCTTCGTGGTCCGTGAGTGTCACGGCTGATGTGTGGCGCCCCCACCGCAAAAAACGCATTCGTATCCGCGCCTTGCGTTCCTGCCGTCGTTCTTTGCGCTCGCGTCGTTTTTCCTCGTAGGCGCGGTTTTGTGCCGCCCACCACGAGCGGTCGAAGTCCGTCTCGACACCCGGTCCTTCCATGATCTTGGCGAATGACACTGAAAATGTGTATTCACGCCTCTTCAATTCCCTTGTTCGGGCGCGCCGAGCGGAAGACCTCGCGCGCGCGCTGGACCGTATCGACCTGGACCAAGCAGTCCGTCAGCGCATTGTGCTTGTTAACCGCCTTCATGGGCCGGATATCGGCCTCTTTTTCCACGGTGCGCACGTCGCGCGTGCGGTAGAACTTCCAGGGCGTGCGCTGGCCCGTGACCGCAAAGGCGTGCGCCAGGATGGGAAAATCGAAATCAGTGCCCTTGCACCAGTACGTGGCGTCGGCGTGCACGTGCTCCTCCAGCCACGCGGCCAGCGCCGTCATGGCGTCCGCCACGCTGAAGCGCGGCTTAGCGAAGAAGGCCTCGTTGCGCACGGCGTCGGACTGCTCCTTCCACCACCGCACCGTGGCCTCGCCAATGTCAAAGTCCTTGGGGTTGACCGACGCCGGCGTTTTGTTGGTGATGCGACGCATGGTATTGGGCAGCGAGTGCTCATATTCCGAGATGTCCACGCGCACGTAGAAGGTCTCTTCTGGCGTCTCGCGCGTGTCGGGCTCAAACGTGCACGCGCCCACGGAGAGGATCGCCGCGCACCGCGTCGTGGCCAGCGTCTCGATATCGATCATCACATTCCCCGCTTTCGTTTTCGTCGAGGCCGAGGCCATTATGATGTCCAAGATGCTCAACCCGAATGCCCCCTCGCGCAAGAGGAGGGCGAATGAGTCCAATGGCCCACATGTGCCAAATCCGGCATGGAATACCATGTCCGAGGACTATGTCGACGCCTACGCCGAGCACGACTACCGCGAGTCGCACCTGAACAACCGTAAGCCCGAGAATGTGGCCAAAACACTGGCCGCGATTGACGACCTGCAGAAGCGCTACCGGGGCCACGCCGCGTCGGCGGCCTTTGGCGCATCGGGGCGCGGCCCGGCGGGATCGTCGGCCATTGGCCAGGACCTCCCGCAACTGTCCAAACTCGCCCCCGCGGCGCGCGAGGTCGTCCGCGAGCAGTTCCACTTTGTCCAGGCGCTGGACGAGATGCGGTACACGCCCATGAGCCGCGACGACGCGCGCGAGATGCTCAAGATGTGCGGCCTGGAGACGCAGGTGCCCATCAACGACCCCATGTGGACGTGTGCGCCCGTGCACTACCAGGACCAAGAGCTGGTGACGGACCGCGACAACGGCGACAGTAGCGAGGAAGAGGAGAACGCCTATGACAAGAAGGAGATGGACGACGAGCCCGTCGAGCGCGCGCTGGTGCGTCTGGGCAATTCGATCTCGACCACGGAGCGCGACGAGGAGCTCGAGACGCTCCTCGAGGACCACTTCCGCGTGGAGGTCGAGCTCGACGAGATGGACGACGGCACGGTGGCGGTTGCTAGGTGGTTCGTGGTCCTCATTTAAAAGCGGTTCATTGTTTCCTACATCATCTCCTCGTCGGCTGGCAGCTCCGCAATCGCAGCATCGTTCCCCTCGCCGTGGGACTGCGTTTTCCAGGCTTCCGCCTGTTCCTTGGATAGGATAACGGTCTTGGCCGGGTCCATGACGACGCCGCCGCCGCTGCTGCCGTCGCACTCCTGCCACGAGCGCAGGATCAGGCGCGGGTCCATGCACATGGTGACCACCGGCGCCAGCAGGCGCGCGAACGCTTCCTTGGCGGGCGTCATGTGCGTGCTCTTCACCTCGGCTGGCATGGTGTGCTCGTCACTGTCGTGGACGTCAGCGTCCAAAACGCGCACGTTGGCGTTGTCCTCGTCGGGCGCGTCGAAGACGTAGGTCCCTGCGATGTCCTGGTTGTGCTTCTCGCCCAGGCCGTAGACATGGGCCGTGACCTTGCCCTCGAGGCCCGGGTGCAGGTTGACGGCCAGGCGCTGACCGACCCAGATCACCTCGCAGTGCGTGGGCACGACGACCAGATCGTCCTCCTCGTTGTCGCCCTTGTTGGCCCCCATGGGCACGATCTCGCGCGTTTCCTTGTTGACGAAGCTGGGGGTCACGCCCATGCGCCACACGTCGGGCACATGCAGTGGGTCGTCGCCCACGGGGACGGGCTCGGTGCCCGCGCATATCCCCGTCACGATTTGCAGCGTATCTGGCGCGGCCTCGTTGGTGTCGTACTCCATGCGCGAGCGCACCAGGTACGCGAGGCTGTCGTCTTCGGTGGTCCACACATTGTGCACGGGATAAGACCGCGCGGTCATGACGGCGACGAAAGAGAAAAAAAATGACGGCCGAACGACGTATGGAGACCATATTACACCAAACACCGATCTGGGATTAGAACGATGCTGTCGCCGCTCGATGTGTTTGACCAGCGGGTCATGTCGCAAGCGTCCGGCGCGCTGGGATCCTACGCGGCGACGGTGCTGCACACCAACCTCGCCGCATGGATCCTGGCGGCGCTCCTCATCTTTGCGGGTATTGGCGGGGGCATCGTCCTGTTCATGGAGCAGGTGCTCCCAGAGAAGCGAGAAGACCCGCAGTTCCTGTCCATGCTCAACCCGGTGGACAGCATCCAGGGCTTTGTCTACTTCCTGTGGCTACGCGGCGTCCTGGCGTCCTTTGTGGCGGGACTGGTCGACTACCGGCGCCACATGCAGGACCTACGCTGGATGGCCATGATCCTCGCGCACCGGACCAAGGACGCCATTGACACGCTGGACACGCTCAAGCGCCTCGTCTACCTGAGCGACGCCGAGTTGCGACCGGGGCCCAGCGTGCTCAGCGAGGTCCAGATCATGGAGCCGTCCGCGCACCCCGCGCGCGACTTCCCCATCGCCGTGCACCGCCTGCTGGAGGGCGTCGACGACGCGTCGACAGCGGCGCTCCTGGCCGAGACGGCCAACCGCGTCGTCGGGCGCATCAGCGACTCCGAGGCCGGGAGCCTCGTCTCCGAGCCCGTCGTCTTCAAGGCCCACATCCAGGGCTTCCTCATCTTCTGGTTCGGCATCTGGATGACCATCACCCTCTGGGCGCGCGTGGGGTGGCTCTACACGGTCGTCACGTACCCCTTCATCATGTTCATCCTGACGTCGCCGGGCGTGTACCGCATGTGGCTAGGGAGCCCGTGGAGCGCCATGCGGCCCCTGCGCCTCGCCGAGCACGAGCGGTGGCCCGGCGAGATCATCGACGACATGGAGCGACTCTTCAAGTCGCCGAAAGAACTCTAGAGAAATAAAAGCCAGCCCAGGCTCATTGTGCAAGATGCTCGAGGTGCTCTCGTATGGGTGGCTGGCCTTTGTGGGCGGCCTTGCAATCTTGACGGTGGGCGTCGTGGCCCTGTGTGCGTGCATGTGCAATCGGCGCAAGTGCCGCCGCCGCTGGACGGCCGTCAAGCAGTGGCCGCGGCGCCTCAAGCGCGGGACCCTCTGGGCCATCAAGTGGGGCGCCATCGGCGTTGCCGGCGTTTTTTTGATTGGCGTGGGCATGCGTCTCGTCTCTTGGTCGCTGAAGGAGCGCGCGGCGCCGCCCGTCTCGCGCAACCCTTACTACCGCCCGCCGCCGCCGCCGCCCCTTGGTGTCCCTCTCCCCGGTGCAATCCCGCTCGTCGAGCCCAACATCGTCCAATTCGGTGTGGCCGGCGACGCGCCAACACACCCCAAAAACAAGAACAAACGGCAGAGGGCAAGAAACCGGAAACGGGCGCAGAGTTCGTGAGTGGGGCGTGGACAAGAGAAAAGAAAAAAAAATAGGACATGTCTATAAACCCGGAAGTGTCCGCCTTGGACGATCCTGTCACACCGCAAGAACGCGCAGAACGCGCCTTAGTCCAGCACCAGGAAGAGCAAGCGGCCGCCGCGCGTGGACTGAACCTCCATACCCTACTCTTCATAATCCAGAACAATGCCCAGCCGGAGCCGGCGGCAGATGGTCTCGGCGGCGGAGCTCACCGTGGAAAAGATGCAGGGCAAGCTCATGAAACGGGCCGAGGCGGTCTGTGAGAGACTGGACGCCTACTACCTGTGCTGCAAGCGCGATTTCCCGAACGACAAGGCGAAATTAAGCGAGATTAAGAAGATGGTCGAGGGGCGCAAGGTGCTCGTCCTGGAGGAGGCCGAGGAGACGGCGGGCAAGATGTCGGAGGCCCTCGACATCGCCGCGGGGGACTCGTCGACGTCCGAGACCGAGACGGAGTCCACGGAGGAAGGGCCGCCCAATATCCCGTCGGAGGACGACTCGGTGACGTTCACGGACTCGGAGTCGGAATCCGTCTCGGGGGCCGTGGATAGCGACGCGCCCACGTCCGACGAGGAGCTGGAGGAGGGCGACGACGACTCCGAGGACGATCTCCCCGCAGACGAGTTGGCCGATAGTGTGTCGGAGTGAGCGCCATAAAACAACTTGTTTCCCACCACACCCAAACGGAGCAGCAGAAGATCATGTTGTCGTTTTCATAAACGAAAAAAATGTAAAAACGAAACACGCAGCGTATTTGAACCGCGGCACCTGTACCCTTTAAACGGCGGCGCGAGGGCGAAAAAATATGCCGCGCCCGCTGGCCCGCCAACGGCGGAGCAGATTCGTGTACAGGACGGTCCGCGCCTCGGCCAAACTTGGCGGCGACGAGGATGATGACGATGACGGCGCGAAGACGTCTGTGTCCCTGAACCTCGCCTTCTGGCATGGGTGCTTCGCGGCCTTCCACCTCTGCGCGTTCACGCTGTGGATAATTTTGTTCTACCTGGCTCCCCACCGGCGCGAGGTTGTGCACCAGCTCACCTTCGCCAACGCCCCCGTCTTCGCGCCCTACGACCTGGTCCAGGTCACGCTGTATATCCAGGCCTTTGCCGCCCTCTCGCACATTATCCAGGCCTATGCCTACCCGAAATCTGGCGCGAACCCGCTCAAGTGGATGGAATACGCGGTGTCGAACGGGCTTCTGGTGTGGACGAGTGCCGCGCTCCTGGGCATCTCGGACATTTTGACGCTGGTCACCATCGGTCCCGCGCTGAATTTGGCGCTGCAGCTCAGTGGCTACCTCTTCGAGAACCACAACTTCGAGCACTTCCGCCAGCGCGTGCCGCAGGTCTTCTTCCGCATGTGGGGCGCGTTCACGCTCGGTGGCCTCGTCGCACTGGCACAGTGGCTCCCGCAGTTCGTTTTCCTCTTCGAGTTCGAGCACCCGTTCTGGGTATGGTGGGCGGTCCTCACCCTTTTCAGCAAGTTCCTCTACATCCCGCTGTGGATCATGTGCTACTGGCACTCGTGGTCCGAGAGGATCATGGGGATCCGCATCTCGCCCGAGTGCTACGAGCTGGGCTTCATGAGCACGAACTTCTTCGCCAAGGCGTCGCTGACGTCCTCGATTCTGTACGTGATTTTGGTTTAGTAAATTTGTTCGTTTTTTATGGTGTACTAGCCTATGTCCTCCGGCCGCGATAGTAGATCTTGTTATCGAGCCCATGATCCGCCAGGGCCAGCTCTGCCTGTGTCAGAATACCCACAATAGCGTTGAGAAGCAGCATCACAAAGCCCGCGAGGAAGAACACCAACTGCGCGATGATGGCGAGTAGGGTCAGGGCGATGAGCGAAAGGCCGACCGTGTGGATCATGGCGGCCGACGTTAGCTTGAGACCCGAAAGCGCCGTCGTATCGTCGTCGCCAATGTCCTGGACCCCATCCAGTGCCTCAGCCGTCTCGGGAAAGAACCGGAGCCATGCCACGCCCGGGAACGGCGAATTCTGGAAATAGTCGATGAGGCTGGGGCTCCAGCGGTAGAGCCACACGAAGGTCTGCCTTAGGCCGATGACGTCGTAGGACCACGGCGCTTGGGTGGTGTCGACAAAGTCTCTCCCGCCGCTGGACGCGCAGGTATCGGACGCCAGGCCCGGGAGTCCCAGCGCGTTGAGGTCCACGCACTTGGGGTCGAAGAACTTGAAAAGCTCCGCGAAGACATCGTCGGCCGTGCACGTGTTGATCTGCCCGCTGAAGGTGCACCGCGGCGACTGGTGGTACGCGCGCGCGTTCAGTGCCAGCCAGAAGATGAGCGCGTTGATGAGGAGCGCAAAGGGCAGCGGGATGAACGCGGTGAAGATCACGCCGAGGATGATGATAAAGACGATGACGTCGATCAAACCCTGCCAGAGGCCGACGCCCGTGCGCCCGACCTGGCAGTCCATGTTCGTCTCGTAGTCGCACGATGTCATCCAGTCAAACCAGAAAGCCCCAGAGGTCGGGTCGTCCGTGTCCACGTGCAGGAACGAGCACTTGGATTCCGCGAGCCACCCGCGCGCGTCGCCGACGATGGCATCCAGGACGTCCAGGAGCGTCTCGGGGATAAACGCCCCGCGCCCGCGGAAGGGCTCGAGCTTCGCGCCCTTGCAGAAGTTGGCGTCGTCGTCCTTCTCGAAGGTGTTGTTGCGCGTGAACGACGTCGCCGTGAGGTTGAAGAGCCCGGGCGTCTGGTACGACGCGATGGTGCCCAGGAGCGCGTCGAGGTACGCCTCGATGGTGTTCTCGATAATCGCGCAGTTCAGGCAGAGACCGCCGACGCACGGGTTGATGTCGATGGAGTCCGGTACCGCGTAGTTGCCGTACTGCGCGCGCTTCATGATGGCCATGTTCTGCACGTAGCGCTGCAGGTTCTGCGTGCGCGCCACGGCGCTGTGGAACTTCTCGACGTGCATGGCGGAGACGTCGAACTTGGCGACGTAGGGCAGCGTCAGCAACTTGGTCGCATTGACGTCCCCTGTCGCGTTGACGTCGTCCTCCTGCGCCATGCCGCGTCTGGTGACCGGCATGAGGTGCGGCGGCGGCAGCGGGTGCTCTCGCGTGGGCACAAAGTCCTGGCCCCGCATCTGGCTCCTGTCGCGCTTGGCCAGCATGGCGCGCGCGCTCGGCGTCACGGGCCCGTTGAAGGCCTCGTATGCCTTCGTGTAGGCCGCGAAGGGCGCCAGGATACCCGGTGCCGCTGTCCCGTTGTTCTGGAGGTAGACCGTGGCGTTGAGGAGCAGCTCGAGGTTGCGGCCCATGCGGTAGCACAAGTTGTTGTGCAGCTGGGGCCGGCCCAGGGAGTCCAGGTAGTCGATCCACGACGTGTTGGTGATCGTCTCGTTGCGCGTCAGGAGCGCGGCCGCGTAGCTCCCCAGGGGCGGGAGGCAGGTGAAGAATTTGGTGATGGTATCCACAAAGATCATGGGCTTGTAGAGCCACAGCGGGTCGACGACGGACTCCGCGTAGAAATCCGGCTGCAGCATGAAGACGGCGTCGATGATGCTCGATGTCGCACTCGAGATGACGCACGACGCCAAGCGGTCCTCGGCGGCCTCGTTCAGAAAGGCGGACACATTGGCGGAGAGCACGCCAGACTCGGCGGCGACGCCCTTGGTCATGGCGTAGACGTAGTAACACGGGTGTGCGGGGTCCGACAAGTTACCGGACCACGTCAGCATGCCCGACGCGTTGACCATGGTCAGATCGATCATCTCGAAGAGGCCCGTGTCGCGGTCAATCACCGGTTTGAAGTAGTCCAGCTTGTCGTAGTGCGACTCGCGCAGATGCTGCGGCGCCTGCCAGTACCCGCCGTCGTCCTCACCGCCGTACTTGGTGTGGCTGGGGATCCCAGCGCCGGGGATGCTCCCGATGCCGCCCGCGGACGCCACAATGGGCGGCGAGGTGGTCACGCCCGTGTTGAAACTCTCGTAGTCGCCGTACTTGGCCTCATGCCGCCGGCGCTTGGCGAATCCGTCGTTGATCACCGCGTGGCCGCTCCCGCCGCCCTCGCTGACCACGGGGCCCGGTACGAATGGCTCGTCGGGTGGGGGCGCGCCCGTCGTCCCTGTGGTTGTTCCCGTCGTCCCTGTTGTTCCCGTGGTCCCGGTCGTTCCCGTCGTTCCCGTTGTTGGCGGCCACACGACCGTCGGGACGTAATAGTACGTGTCGCAGAACGCTCCGGTATTGTCGCGCGCGTTGTCGTCGGGTGCCAGCGGCGGGCGCTCAGACAGGTTGTCGAAATAGAGCACGCGCATGGTTTTGTAGGTGTCCAGTCCCAATCCCAGTGCTTCCGGCAGGCTGTTACCGTCCACGGGCGTGTCCGCAATCGTCTGCTTGCCGGACAGGTAATCCAAGTGCTTCAGATGCTCCTCGTCACCCTCGTAGAGCTCGAAACGCGGCTGGTCCCACCCGTTCCACGGATAAAGTGACGAACTGATGCCTCCAGGCCATGTCGTCGGAACGCGCCGCACCAGTCGCTGACAATCCGTATCGTAGACGCCGCAGTCCGGAAAGCCGTTTGATTGAGCGTACATGCGGTCCTGGGCCTGGCTCTTTTGCGGTCGACCCAAAGACGTGTAGTCCACCAGGAACGGGTCCGCCCAGATGGACTTGTACGGATTTTCCACGACATCGGTCGATGTCGCCGATACCGAGAACGTGGTCGTAAGGTCCCGACATGCCCACCAACGCCCTCCCGTGATCTGGTAAGGGGTAAGGCTTTGCACGAAACCGCCCGGGTCGACTCCGCCCCTTGTCGGGCCGCAGGACCCCTCGGGAAGCGGGAGTTTTAGCGAGCCCGTGGCGGCGCAACTTAGATCACTGTCATCGGCGCGCACCTGGCAGCCAACGTGCTCGAAGCGCGTAGCCAGCGAGCTGTCGATGTACACGTCCGGTGTGCAGGTGCTCAGCGTGAAATTTTCGAAGTTCGGCTGGTCGTCGAGTGTCGCATTGAGGACCAAGGTGCCCAGCGTGGTGTTCCCCGTGTACGTGCAGTCCACGTCACCGGGAAAGTAGAACGCGCGCGACGTCGCGCCCTCGCCGTTGAGCTCGAAGCATTCGGCGCCGCTGAGCATGGGCACCAGCCGGCGGAGCAGGCCGGACGGCGCCCCCGACTCCGTCGCGCAGCATCCCTGGAGGCGCTCGTTCTGCGGGGACTGGCGCACGTTGCACGTGCCGGTTAGTGACGTACACGCCTCGCCCGGGACGTAGACGCTGTCCGGATACGAGAAGCAGTCCGTGTAGCTAATGTCGTAGCACGCGTCCGAGGGCACGCAGCACGAGCCGAAGGGGACGTCCCCTGGGTCGATGAAGCCGCCGCCCGTGCAGACACTGGACAATTCAGAGCACGTCTCGCCAATGAACAGGACGCTCGTGCCACCGGGTGTGGCCGCCGCGCACTCCGGTCCCGTCTGCAGCGACTGCATGCCGTCCAGGCACTGCCCCGAGTTGGAGCAGCAACTCCCGTAGAATTCCTCGGGGCTCGGGAACTCGTACACCTTATTCGACACGGTCACGGGCGGGTTGGTGTACGGCGGGAGCGGCGCGGGCACCGCGTTGAAATTGAAGCAGCTGCCGAAATTGTCGACCTTGCAATCGCCGCATTCGTCGAAGCGCGCCTCCACGATACAGCTCACAATGCAGGGCGCGAACTCGACCACGCTGCCCAGGGCGTTAGCGAGGCACGTAAAGAACGTGACGAAATCGTTCCAGAATTGTGTAAGGGCCTCGACGACAATGTCCCAGATTGCACCAAAGATACCGCTGGTCATCACGTTCTGGAGGAACGACAGGAAACTGGAGATACCTGCCAAGAAGTCGCAGATGCTGGACAGGACGTAGCCACCGTCGTATTCCGCGCCGCACGTGTCGGTATCATCGCTGGTGTCCACGAGGAACGTGCGAATCGACGTTGCGACGCCTTCGAGAGCGTCCTGCATATCGGAATCGGTGGACATGCACGACGATACCACGAAGAGCTCCGCGAAGAGGTCGATGGGCGGCGCCATGATGCGCGAGTAGGCCCGCACGATGATGTCGTCGCACCAATCGCCAAAATTAACGCCGGCGTCCTTGGCGATGAATGCCACGCTGTTGAGGATCGAATCCAGCGTGCCTATTCCCACCAGGCCCAGGCGGAAGACGCGCTTGAGGACGCCGTGGAACGCCGTGGCAAGTTGCCCGCTCCCAGAGGGACACGTAGGCGCCGTGTCGCCCAAGTTCAGGAACGAGGGCAGGACCGCCGCCAGCTGGTCGAAGAACACGCATGCCGTCTCGGTGACACCGTCGTCCTGGCTCAGCGAGAGCGTCCCGCCGACGCCCAACTCTGTGAGCCACGACGAGAACGAGCCGCCCGTGGCCAGGATCTGCGCGAGCTTGACCAGCAGCTGCGAAACGTACCGGCTCCCCGTAACGATCAGGCGCAGCGACGTCTCGGCGAGGTTGCCCAGCGTGCACATGGTGTTGATGCTGACCTGGCCCGGGATGTAGGAGAGGCTCTGGTTCACGCCGTAGATGGAGCGCTCGATGCACTGGTCCGAGTTCACCCCAAAGGCGAACTGGCGGCCCACATTGCCCAGTGCGATGGTCATGGCGGTGGCATCGGTGAAGATGCGCTCAATATCCTCCTCCAGGCTCACGTTGGTGCCCACTTCCTCGCCCACGTACCCATTAAAGTCATCCTCCGCAAAGGACTGGGCCACGTTCTTGACCATGACCGCCACATCCGACACGAAGAGGATGAACGAACGCGCGAGGTCACCGAGGTTGGGGCTCACAATGTCGCCCAGATTCTCCAGCGCGTCGGCCGCGTCGTTGGCGTCGCGCAGGACACCGTCCACGAGGTCGCCGATCTTGTCGCCCGCGATAAAGGCCTTGATGCGCGCTTCGTCGGGCGACCCCGCCGAGTACCGCGCAATCTCGATAACCACCTGCGAGAGCGCGACGGTGATGTTGTACGGGTTGGCCACGAGACGCGCCAGCTCGTAGGGAAAGTCGTCGATGACATCGTAGCTCAGCGCGTCGCCCACGCCCTCCAAATTGGCGCTGACGTTGTACATGCGGCTGAAGGGCCGGTCCAGGTCGAGGGCGAGGAGGTAGTTCCCGGGCGGGCTCTCCATGTTGAAGAGGAGGTCCGCGTGAAAGAGCAGGTCGGGCGCGAGGAAGTACGTGTCCAGCGACGCGCACATGAACGGCGCGATGACGGACCCGATCTGCGGCGCATCGATGACGACGGTGGGGTCGAAGAAGCCCACGAAGGTGCGCAGGACCTTGAGGAGCACGTCGTCCGCAAAGCCGAAGAGGTACGTGTAGAAGTCGCATCCGAGGTCCTGGAGGCGCCCATACTTGGGGTAGCGACTGGCCTGGCAGTCCCAGATGGCCTGGGAGCGCTCCTCGGGGTCCGTCAGGTTGAGGCGGTCCGGCTCCGCCGTGCAGTTCTCCGAGGCGATGTTAAAGATGTCGACCAGCCCGCGGAAGTGCACGGTGACCGCCTCGATGATCAGGTTGCCGCCAAAGGGGCTCAGGAACAGGTTGTTCGCGAAGCCGGCCTCGGGCGTGACCGCCGTGTCGTACAGGTTGTGCAGGTTCTTGCTCTGGAGGATGCCGTCGTCGGCGTCGAGGAACAGGCCCCACGCAAAGTCCAAGTCGCCGCACTGGCAGTCCAGCAGCGGCTTCAGCGACGTCAGCAGGTCGGCCGCGTCGTTGAA